>Ga0169931_10005296_pt1 | contig 19699 bp, 13 predicted proteins | sample Kivu_15m_20L_FD_129675 | JGI IMG/M metagenome (GOLD analysis project Ga0169931, IMG submission 129675) | Freshwater microbial communities from Lake Kivu, Western Province, Rwanda to study Microbial Dark Matter (Phase II) - Kivu_15m_20L... | ecosystem: Environmental > Aquatic > Freshwater > Lake... | reverse complement strand
GGACTGCAGGGCGGACTCTACGGCGTCGCGATCGGCGGCGCGTTTTTCGGGGAAAGCATGTTCTCCCGCAAACCCGACGCCTCGAAGATCGCACTGGTCTTCCTGGTCGAACGACTGCGCCGGTGCGGCTTTGTACTGCTCGACACCCAGTGGCTCACGCCCCACCTCGCCCGCTTCGGTGCTTATGAAATCCCGCGTGAGGACTACCTGACCGCACTGCAAGACGCCATCGCCGTCAACGCCCGTTGGGGTGGGCCCTCGCCATGCAACAACTGACCCGCAATCGCGCCTGCGCGGCATTCTTGATCGTCGTCGCGTCGCCTCCGACATCCCGCGCCGGCTGCGACATTCGGCATTGAAGTACCGGGCAAGTGGAGTACAGGGTCCGCACGGGCCGTGCAGGTCCGCTGCCCCGCTCCTGATGGAACCGATCCGCTACCTCAACCGCCACAGCGGCCGAATGGAAACCGAACGTGTCTATGGCGAGGGATTTCTCCGTTGGACTTACCATCATCCACTTGGCGCGCTGGCGCTGGCGTCGTTTATCAAGCGGCCGTTCTTTTCCGTCTGGTACGGCCGACGCATGGACCGCCCGCAATCCGCGCGGAGGATCGCGCCATTCATCACGCGCTACGGCCTCGACGTATCGGAATTTGCAGACACCCCTGAGAGCTTCGCCAGTTTCAACGAATTTTTTTTCCGCAAGCTGAGGCCCGAGTGCCGACCGATCGACACCGATCCGGAATCGGCGGTGTTTCCCGCGGATGGCAGGCATTTCGGGTTCGCCGATGCGGCGGACATCCGCGGTGTGTTCGTCAAGGGTCAGCGCTTCGACCTTCCCGCTCTGCTGGGTGACGCCGCATTGGCCTCCCGCTACGCGAAGGGTGCACTGGTGCTGTCGCGTCTCTGCCCGGTCGATTACCATCGGTTTCACTTTCCGGTGGCCGGGGTGGTTTCCGAGCCACGCACGATTGGCGGTCCACTCTTCTCCGTTTCGCCCATCGCCCTGCGCAAACGACTTTCCTACCTGTGGACCAACCGCCGCATGATCTGCGCGATCGATGGCGGGGCGTTCGGTACGGTGCTGGTCCTGCAAGTCGGCGCCACCTGCGTGGGCGGCATCCATCAGACGTTCCGGGCGGGATTGGCGGTCGCCAAAGGCGGCGAGCAAGGGTATTTCTCGTTCGGCGGATCGTCGGTGATCACCTTGTTCGAGCCCGGGCGCGTGGTGCTCGCGGACGATCTGCTCGACGCTTCCGCCCGTGGGGTCGAGTTGTTCGCCCGCTTCGGCTCGGTGATGGCGCGCCTTGCGTGACGCGAAGCGAGCGCTAAGCTGTAACACGGCCGCAGCGCCTCATGATTGATCCTCATCCATCCCTGGCCGAGCGGGCCCGGCAGGCGCTCGAGCCATTGCTCGACGCGGAGCTGGATCAAAACGCGCGCCTTGCCGTCTGCCGGTCATTCCTTGAGACGGAAGAGGCATCGATCCTCGAGCGTCACCGCGGGGGCGCGGGTGGGCTTGAAACCGCGGGGGCCCGCGCCGCCCTCATGGACACGGTGATCGCCGCGGTGTTCAGGTCGACGGCCCAGGCACGCGGCAAGGAGCAGGACGCAGGCCCGCCGAATGCCGCGTTGGTGGCGACCGGAGGATTCGGGCGTGGTCTGCTCAGCCCGCGCTCCGACATCGACCTGCTTTTCCTGATGCCGCGCGCGTCGACCAAGCTGCCGCGCAAGCTGCAGGCGCTCGTACAGGACGTACTCTACCTGCTGTGGGACATGGGCTTCAAGGTCGGCCACGCGTGCCGGTCGGCACAGGAGTGCATCGAGGAGGCGCTGGCCGACCAGGTGAACATGACTTCGCTGATGGACGCGCGCCTGATCGCGGGCGACGAGGGGTTGTTCCGGAAATTCACTGCGGCGTTCCAGCGCGGATGCGTGAACCACCGCCACGAGGAGTTCTTTGAGTTGCGTGTGAACGACAACCGCAGACGCCATGAAAGATATTCGCACACCGTGTTCCTGCAGGAACCAAACGTGAAAGAGGGCTGCGGCGGCATGCGGGACTACCAGAGCATCGAGTGGGTGGCGCGGGTGAAAACCGGCGACGGCCGACTGCGCGGACTGGTGGCGAAAAAAATCCTGACCGCGGCGGCCTGCCGCGAGATGGAGGAGGCCTACGACTTCATCCACCGCGTGCGCAATGAATTGCACTACACCACGGGCAAGGCGACCGACCAGCTCACGCTCCATCTCCAGGGCGTGGTGGCCACCGCTTTCCGCTATCCGCAGCGCGACATCCTGCGCGGCACCGAGGCGTTCATGCGCGACTACTACCGCCATACGCGCCACATTTTCCGGCATTCGACGTCGCTCATGGAGGCGTTCGAGCTCGAGCGCCGCGAGCGGGCCGAATCCGGCATCCGCTCGTTCCTGACCTTCCGGCTGCGCAAGCGCGAGGAGTTCGACGGCTTTGTCGCGCGGGACGGCAGGCTGTTCCCGGCAAGGCAAGACATCTTCAGTGAGGACCCCCACCGGCTGATCGGGCTGTTCCGCCACTGCCAGCAAAGGAATCTCGAACTCAGTCCGCAGCTTCGTCGGTTGATCGCGCAGCACTGGGACGACATCGACCGCGGCTTCCGCGCGTCGCGCGCCAACCGCGAGGTTTTCGAGTCCATCCTCGAACGCAAGGGCGAAGCCGCGCGGATCCTGCGCCTGATGCACCGCATCGGGTTCCTCGGGCGGTACCTGCCCGAGTTCGGTGCGCTCGACTGCCTCGTGCAGCACGAGTTTTTCCACCGCTACACCGCCGACGAACACACGCTGCGCTGCCTCGACCAACTCGACCGGCTGGTTGCGGAGGACGATTCCGCGCACGCGGTCTACCGTCGGCTGTTCCGCGGGATCGCCGACCCGGTGGCGCTCTACCTCGCGGTGATTCTGCATGACACCGGCCGCGCCGAGAACATGCGTGAACACATCGACGGATCCGCCATGCTTGCGGCGAAGGTGTGCAACCGGCTGCAGATCCGCGGCGCGCGGCGCTCGCTGGTGATGTTTCTCGTGGACAACCACCTCGCGTTCTGGCGCACGGCGACCACCCGCAATCTCGACGACCCGGAGGTGGTCGCGGGATTCGCTGCGATCGTCAAGAGCACCGCCAATCTCGACGCGCTGCTGCTCTTCACCTACATCGATTCGTGCGGCACCTCGCCGGACGGATGGAACGGCTGGAAGGAAAGCCTGATGCTGCAGCTCCACAAGGCGACGCGCAGATTTCTCGAAGAGGGACGCGCCGGATACGAGCGAAGCCTGGATGCGGAGCGCCAGACGCTGCGCGACCAGGCGCTCGCCTTGGCCAAACCGGACGAGGCATCCGCGGTGGCTGACCACTTCGACCGACTCCCCGCTTCGGCATTCCACTTTCGCGAGGCGCACCAAGTGCTCGCACAGGTGCGCGCGGTGGCGGGCTTCCTCGAACGCGAGCGGCAGAGCGTCGCAAACGCGTTCGAGATCCGCTGGATCGACCACCCCGGGAAAGGCTACACCGAGGTGAGCGTTGCAACGCGCGACCGGCCACTGCTGCTCGAAAAACTCTGCTGTGCGCTTGCATCGGAACAGATCAATGTCCTTTCGGCCGACCTCTACACGCGCAACGACGGCATCGTGATGAACGTCTTCCGCGTGTGCACGACCAACTTCGGCGCAGTCGACCAGGCCTCGGCACGCAAGCGGTTTCTGGACACTTTCGGCAAGATCCTGCCGGCCGAGAGTTACGAACCCGGAAAGTTTCTCAAACGTCGCGACCATTTCCTGCGGCCGCGCACGGACACCGGCATCCCCGTGCCGGTGCGCGCGCAGGTCAGCAACGATTTGCACCCGACCTGCACGACCGTCGAGATCCAGGCGCTCGACCGCATCGGCCTGCTGCACGACCTGTTCCACACGGTGAACCGGCACGGACTCGACACCGCGCACGCGCGGATCAGCACCGAGAAAGGCGTCGCAATGGACACTCTCTACATCACCACCCGCGACGGCGGCAAAGTGGACGACCCGGAGACGCTCGCATCGCTCGAAGAACACCTTACCCTGCTCGTCGGCCGCCAGGAAACGCATGATCGATCCTGAAAGCCCGAATGACGGCACGAAAGGTGCTGTGTCATGGGATCTGCTTCGTGTCTACGAGCGTGACAGACCAAGCAGATCCGCTGCAGCGCATTCGCAGTCATGGTAGAACTGGTCGGCTTCGACCGGCCGACTCTCTTTCAAGGCGCGTGGGACGAGCACTGTGAAGAACACGGGCGGGCCGCCCGTGCCCCCCTTGGAAGAGAGCAAAAGTGGGCGAGACGCCCACGCTCCTTGAGGCTCCGCGCAGATCGATCGCAGTAAAGAAATGGCAAGACAGACCGCCCCTCCCCACCGTTCTCGAGCGCGGGGGGAAGATGCCACGGGTGTCAACGGGCTCATCGCGTGGGTTTCGGTCCGGCATGGGATGGGTAGCATCTCCACCATGATGACCATTGACGAAACCCTCGCGACCGCGCGCGAATGGCGCCGGGCGGCAAAACACCGGATGATCAGCTCGATCGAACTCTCGTCCGCAAGGGCCGGGTTGGTCGAATCGCCTGACCTCGACGACTTCGAAGTGCGCATGCTCGATCTCGTGTCATTGCGCGTCCACCATCGTGACGGCATGTATCATGGCGATGGCACACATGATCTTGGCGCAGGCATCTCTGCCCTGCGCTGCATTCGCGAATGCCTGCGCGTCGCGCGGGCGGATCTGCGCTACGGATCGATCCTCGATTTTCCCAGCGGTCACGGACGGGTGATGCGGTTCATGCGCGCCGCATGGCCGGAAGCCTGCCTCAGCGCCGGCGAAATCGACGGGGTCGCAGTGGCATTCTGCATCCGCGAATTTGACGCGCTCGGACTACACTCGGCGGGGCGGGTGGGCGACTTGCGGCCCGGTGCGCGCTACGATCTGATCTGGTGCGGCTCGCTGCTGACCCATGTCGACGAGGCATCGGCATTCGAATTCCTGCGGTTTTTCCGGGATCATCTCGCCGACGGCGGTCTTTGCCTTTTTACCACCCATGGAGCCGCCGCGGTGGAACGTCTGCGTGCAGGCACCGAGGATTACTGATTGTCGGAGGAAGGGGTGGCGAGGGTGATCGACGGATATGACGACGGCGGCTACGGCTACGCCGATTACCCGAAATCAAAATCCTACGGGATTTCGGCGGCAGGTCATCCGAAAATGGCGGAAATCGCCGGGAGCGTCGACGGCTGGGACGAATGTCATTTCATCGCCGACGGTTGGGACCGTTCGCAAGATGTGCACGCTTGGCAGGCCGGGTGATTTCCGGGACCGGCCCGACGGGGCGTTGCGCGCAGGTTGCCGCGGACTCGGGGATTGCTTCGGCTCGGGGAATTGCCCAGCATTCCTGCATGATCATCGTGCTTGGCATCGGCGGATCGATCGCCGCTTACAGGGCGGCCGACATCGCATCGCAATTGGTGAAGCTCGGCCACGAAGTGCATGCGGTGATGACGCGCGCCGCCACCGAATTCATCGCGCCGCTGACGTTGCAGACGCTCACGCGTCATCCGGTGATCGTCACGCTTGAGGACGAGAAGCAATCGTGGAAACCGGGGCACATCGAGCTGGCGGCACGCGCGGACGTCCTGTTGGTCGCGCCCGCCACGGCGAACCTGCTTGCGGAATTCGCGCACGGGCTTGCATCCGACCCACTCACCTCGGTGTACCTCGCACTTCCGCGCAGCACCCCTGTGTTCATCGCTCCGGCGATGAACGTCAAGATGTGGCAGCATCCCGCGACGCTGCGCAACATCGCCTGTTTGAAGGAAGACGGCTGCCGGTTCATCGATCCGGAGGAAGGCGCGCTGGCCTGTGGCGACGAGGGCATCGGCCGACTGGCGTCAGTCGAGACCATCGTCGGCCGGATCACGTCAGCGGGTTGAGCCCGCAGGTCGGAACCGCCCCGCCTGTGGTTCATCAGCCCCGGGATCCGACCGTATCTCCTTGCCAGCTTCGATACGCGTGAGCTTACTGAAGCGGATATGATCCGTCCGCTCCGCATTCTTGCATCCGTCGTTTGCCTGGTCATCGCCGCCTGTGGCAAAAAACCATCCCCAGCGGAAACCTCCGCACCACAGACCGAGTCGCCTGCTCCGGTGCCGAAGCCGCTGAGCCCGGCCGAGCGCGCGGAGAAACTCGGGTTCCTCGCCTATCTTTCGGCCGACACCGAGGCCGTGCTGTCATTCCCGAACAGCCGGTCGTCGTTGACGCGAATCAAGAGCAGCGGCTTATGGAAATTCATCGAAGCGCAGGGCGGCGGCGGATCGTCCGGGGAGGAGGACGGCGACGGATCGTCCGGAGGTGGAGACGACATCGATGGCAGCTTCGGCAATGACAGAGTCGGCGACGGGGCGTTCGACGAACCGCCTCAGGCGGATGCAGCATCAGACAACATCGAACTGACGATCGCATTCGGCAAGTCGACCGCCGGGCAGACCGGCGCGTTGCTCGAACTGAACCAGAAACTCACGACGATCCAGTTCATCCAGTACGTGCGCGTGCTTGCGGAAGCGGTGACGGTCGACGGGTTGGTCAACCCGTACAGCGGAAACGAGTCGATGGAACAAGACGCGTTCCGCGAACTCCTCGCGGACGAGGACGCCCTGGCGCTCGTTGAATCACTGCGCATGCCGCCGTTGTTGATCGCCTTGCGAAATGACAAGGCAGGCAACGCGGAGAGCGCCGCGGGCATCGCCTCGTTGATTTCGATGATTGGCATGATCGGTGAAGCGGCCGAACCGTTGAGCATCGAACGCGCGGGATCGAACTTCGAAGGGTACCGGATTGCGGGCAGCTCGGTCGCCGAAATGCTCGAGGCACAGCGCGAGGCCATCGACAGCGTGGTGGGAGAAACCCCGGCGGCGCGCCTGATCGCCGCCGCCGCGTCGCGCGATCTGGTCGTGTTGAGCGGCAGCTTCGGCAGCCACCTCGTGGTCTTCATCGGCAGCTCCGCGGACGATCTGGTGTTGGTCACCGATCCCGCGCAATCACTTGCGGCAAGCGACAGGCTTGCCTTCACCGATGCTTATCGCGATCGCGAGCTGCTCGCGGTGTTTCATGGATCACAGGAATTGCTCGACACGGTGACGCGGACCGCTGCCGGTCTTGGCGGGATGGCCGAGGGCATCCGCAAGGGGCTTGCGTCGATGGATGGCGACACTGCGGAGCTGCAGGAATGCCTGCGCGGGCTCGCAGCGAACGAGGCGCGGTTGACCGCACGCATCGCCAACGAACCGGTCGGCATCGTCGCATTCCACGACGACGGCTGGCGCATCGAGGTGCACGGCGGCGGCGATCAGGGGATGATCGACTGGCAGGCTCCCAACCGCTTGGGCGCACTGGGAAATGCGAAGGACACCGCGATGTTCGCCAACTTCAGCGTCGCACCCGGCTACCAGGAGGAGGCGAACGCGTATCTGCAATCGCTCGGCGGCGCGATCAGCCGGATGACCGGATGGATCGCCGGACTGCCGGTGGACGATCCCGGTTTCCTCCGCTTTCGCGACGGCTTCCGCGTGTTTGATGGAATGTTCCGCGAGGATCTTGGTGAGGCGTGGAGTTGCGTATCGAAGGACTTGGACGCATCACTCGGCGGCGAGCGGGCCTATGTGATCGACTTCAATGGCACGGCCCCGATCCTGCCGGATGTGCCAGCCGATGTGCTGCGCGACCTGCCGTTTCCAAGAGTCAGCATCATTGCACCGGTGGCGGATCGCGCGAAACTCGCCGAATCCTGGACGCGTCTCGACACCGTGCTGCAACGGATGATCGGCAAATCCGGCGAGCTGACCGGTCAGCCGATCCCGCGAATTCAGCCGATCGACAGCGAGCGCAACGGATTCACGACCTGGTTCCTCCCCTTCCCGGTGTTCACCGACGGATTCATGCCTTCAGTGAGCCTCAACGACTCGTGGTTCGCCGCTTCGACCTCGCGTGGTCAGGCCCTCGACCTGCTGGCATCGGCGTCCGATCCGTCGGCCGTCGAATCACACGGACTGCGGGTCGTGATCGGCATCGACGCGTTGCGTGACGGCATGCGCAAGGTCTGCGAAGTGATCCGCGCGCACCCGGAGGCGTTCGACACCGATGTAGCTCAACTCAACGACCTCCTCGCCTTTCTCGACGCGACACGTGAACTCGAGCGCATCGAGGTGATCGGCCGGCGCGAAGCCGACGGCCTGCGCACCAGCATCCATCTTCGCACCCGCTGATCGCGTCGATGCTCATGGACTTGGGCCTTCGACCGATCGGCATTGTGCGTTCCTGCTTCGGCGGGAAATTCGCCGTGCCGCGTCAGCCCGGACTCTGCCCGTCGGCGTGGGGTGAGCTGCATTTGCATCCGGAATTCCGTCATGCCGATGGATTGCGCGGCATCGACGGGTTTTCCCACCTATGGTTGATCTTCGGGTTTCATCAGACGGCGCACGAAGGATGGCATCCGACGGTGCGGCCACCGCGTCTCGGCGGCAACGCACGGGTCGGCGTGTTTGCCAGCCGCTCGACCTACCGCCCCAACGCGCTCGGCCTGTCGCTCGTGCGGTTCGATGGCTTAGCCGACGATCCTGCCGACGGGCCGGTGCTGCGACTCGGTGCAGTGGACCTCGTCGATGGCACGCCGGTGTATGACATCAAACCCTACCTGCCCTACGCCGAGTCTGTGCCCGACGCGCGCGCCGGATATGCGGCGGATGCGATGCCGCGGCTCGAGGTGCGGGTGGATGACGCTGCTGCGGCGGCGTTCGGATCACTCGACGCGAGGTCGCGCGCGGTGATTATCGAAGCGCTCGCGCTCGACCCGCGCCCCGCGGTGCGGCATGCGGATCACGGACGCACCTACGGTGCCGATCTCTGCGGAGTGAACGTGAAGTTCAATGTCGAGGGAGCGGTCTGCCACATCACCGCGATCGAACACCCGCGGTGACGGCGGCACTGGTACGGCTCACTGCGCCGCGCGATGACCGCATTCACGATCGAGCTTCGCGCGCAACTCATCGAGTCCATCACCGGTTTCCGCCGATACTGGAAGCACCTCGACTTTCGGAAACCTGAGACGGAATTGCTCCAACCGTTCCGCGGCACCCTCGAGATCCGTCTTGTTCGCAACGACCTTCCAGGGAAAGCGCGCGAGTTCCTCGTCGTACTCGCGGATCTCGCGGCGCAGCACTTCGAGATCCGCGACCGGGTCGCGCCCTTCACTGCCGGCAATGTCGATCACGAACAAGAGCAACCGGCAGCGCGTGATGTGACGGAGAAACTCGTGACCCAGTCCGCGGTTCTCGTGCGCACCTTCGATCAAACCGGGAATGTCCGCGAGCGTGCAGCGGCGGAATCCGGGAAACTGGACCACGCCCACGACGGGCTGCAGCGTGGTGAACGGATACGAGGCGACCTTGGGTTTCGCGGCGGACAATTTGCCAATGAGCGTGGATTTTCCGGCGTTGGGAAATCCGACCAGTCCGGCATCGGCAATGCGGCGCAGCTCGAGATAAAACACGCCGGAGTCACCGGGCGTGCCCAGCGTGTGCTCGGTGGGGGCGCGGTTGGTCGCCGTGCGGAAATTCCAATTGCCCATGCCCGGCTCGCCGCCGCGGCACAGCACGAAGCGCTGACCCTGCTCGGTCAAATCCGCGATCGGCTCGAGGTCGATCCCATCGTCACCGCGCTCGAGTCCGACCGCTTCGTGCACCGTGGCGGCGTTGGTTCGGTAGACGACGGTGCCCGGCGGCACGCGGCCCACCATATCCTTGCCGCCGCGGCCGGTCTTGCGCGCGCCCGCACCGTTTTTTCCATCCTCAGCGACGAGCTTTGGATCGAAGTGGTATTGGCGCAGGTTGTCGGTCGACGGATCGACCACCAGCACGACATCGCCACCGGCCCCGCCGTCGCCGCCATCCGGTCCGCCCCTGGGGACGAATTTTTCACGGCGCCACGAGACGACGCCGTCGCCACCGTCACCCGCCTTGGCGAAGATCCGCACGTGGTCGATGAACATGCGCGCAGCCTTGCGATTCATGACGCCGGGGTCAACGGCCAATGGGCGGCCCGTTTTTGCTTTCGCATCGGGCGGGATCCGGGTTCACTCGCCGCATGATCCGCTCCGCCTGCCTGGCTTTGTGCGCGCTCGCGCTGACAGCTCACGCCGATGCCGCCGGAAAGAACGACAAGTCGCCGGTGGTGAGCTTTCACTTGGAAGGGCACGAAACCGACAATCCGAAGATGATTTTCCCACGCGAGACCAAGGCCGGGCGCAAGGTGTTCCGCAGGGTGCCGGACATTTCCGCAGGCGACGTGCAGGCGTTCGCGCCCTTCTTCGGCGAGTCAGGCGCCATCGGGGTCGTTTTCCAACTCAAGGCGGGCGCAACCCGGAGGCTCTCCGCCATCAGCGGATCGAACATCGGATCGTGGATCCTGCCGCAGTTCAACGGCAGGCCGATGGAGGCGATGATCATCGACACCCAGGTCAACGACGGCCAAATCGTCGTCTGGGATGGCGTCACAGCGGCGGAAATCGCGCTGCTCGACGCAAAGTACCCGCGCATCGGTCAGCAGAAACCCGCCGGCAAGGGCCGCAAACAAAGCGAGGACTGATGCTTCGGCAGGCATTCATCTCATGCGTAGCGGCCGGCGCGCTGCATGCCGCGACCGACCTGCGTCTGCCCACGGAGAACGAGCACTTGTTCAGCGGCGAGCCCGACCGCTTCTACATGCATGTCGACCGCACGTTCGAAGGAGTGGTCAGCAAACCATGGGAAGGCGGCGCTTTCGGATTCGTGCGCACGCCGATGCGCATCGGCGGCCGCGTCGTGCTCACCAAATTCCATGAAGGCATCGACATCGCGCCGATCCGCCGCGACAAGGCTGGCAATCCGCTCGATCTGGTGTGGAGCATCTCCGCGGGGCGGGTCGTCCACGTGAGCAACACCGCGTCGCACAGCAACTACGGCAAGTATGTCGTCGTCGCCCATGAGTGGGAGGGGTCCGAAGTTCTCTCGCTTTACGCACACCTCGGCGAGATCACCTGCCGGCCCGGCGACCGGGTCGATGCCGGGTCGGTGCTCGGCCGTCTGGGATACACCGGAGCGGGCATCAACCGCGCGCGCGCCCACCTGCATCTCGAACTCGGCATGCTGCTCAGTCGCCGCTATCCCGATTGGCATGCGACGACCGGCAAGGGCGTGAATCACCACGGACTCTACAACGGCATGAACATCGCCGGCAGCGACGTCGCGTCGTTCTATCTCGCCCGCCGCAAGGACCCGACGCTCACGTTTAGCCGATTTCTCGAAACCAAGCCGGTCCATTTCAAGGTGGCCGTGCCGAAACATGGCGTGCCGGATTTCGTCGCGCGTCATCCGTGGATTCTCCGCGACGGACCCGCTGACGCGCCATCCTGGGAAATCTCGTTCAGCACCACCGGCCTGCCGCTGGCCTTCACTCCCCTCTCGCGCGAGAGCGCGCGCCCGGTGGTCACGTCGATCCGCCCGGCGGACATTCCGCAGCGCCACCTCACGCGCAATCTGGTCGACGGCACCGGTAATGAAGCCACGCTCACCCGCGGCGGACTCGAACTGCTCTCGCTGATGCTCGACGATTTCCCGCGGTCTTCGACTGACTGACCGGCCATCCGAATCAAGCCCCTGTATCTCCCCGCTTGCCCGCGCCCGCGGGCTGAGGAAGCATCGTTCCATGTCCACGATCCATTCATCGCTCGAGCGTCTCGGCCTCACCCTTCCTGCCGTCCCCGAACCCGTCGCCGCTTACGTCAACTGCGTGCGCAGCGGCAACCTGCTTTTTTTATCCGGCGGTCTTCCCATCGACGGTGACAGGAAGATCCTCGGCAAAGTGCCGTCACAAGTCGGTATCGATGAAGCGCGTGAGGCTGCGCGCATGATCATCCTCAATCGGCTCGCGGTGATCCAGGCCGAGACCGGATCGCTCGACAAGGTGCGGCGCATCGTCGCGCTGAATGGCTTCGTCAATTGCGATCCGGACTTCACCGGCCACCCGCAGGTGATCAACGGTGCCTCCGAACTGCTGGTCGAGCTCTTCGGCGAGCGCGGAAAACATTCGCGCACCGCCCTCGGTGCGGCCTCCCTGCCCTTGGGCGTCGCCGTGGAAATCAACCTGATCGTCGAGGTCGACGATTGAGGAAATCCCACCGCAGCGGATTCCCGAATGCCACATAGGGTAAAACAAACCCAAAGCGTCGTTTGAGGTTGATTTTCCAGCCATTCTGCCCAAAGTAGTATCTGTAATGAATTCGGGATGGCTGGTCTTTCTGCTGATGGCGCTGGGGATTTGTGCGCACGCGCAGCTCCCGGAGTCGGCGTCGGACGTCTTCGCCGACCCGGCCCTGCGGATGGACCGCGATGCCGATCGCGTCGTCATGGTCGAGCGCCTGTCGCGCATCGAGCGCGACCGGAGCGCGGTGGCGCGTGCCCGGGCGCTTGCCGAAGGACGACCGCTGCGCCGGATCGTTCCCGGCGGCGGCATTCACGAGATCGCTTTCTATGACGGCGATCAGCCGGTGTATCTCAAGACCGACAACACCAACGCCGCCATCTCCACGGGTGCCAATCTGCTGCGCACGTCACCGCACTCGCTGCTGGGCAGCGGCATCGTCATCGGCATGTGAGACGGCGGTTCGGGTCGCGCGACCCATCAGGAATTTGGCGGCAGGCTCATCGTCAAGGACGGCTCGGCCTCAATCGACCACGCCACCCACGTCGGCGGCACGCTCATCGCCTCGGGCGTGATCGCGTCGGCGCGCGGGATGGCCTCGTCCGCAGTGGTCGATTCCTACGACTGGAACAGCGATGTTTCGGAAATGACGTCGCGAGGCGCAAGTGCCGCAGCAGCCAGCGACAAACTGTACCTCTCCAACCACAGCTACGGATTCATTTCCGGCTGGGCCTATGTGAACGGTGGCTCTCCGTACCGCGCATGGGAATGGTACGGATCCGGCACCACCGCAACTGCGATTGATCCGGATTTCGGCATCTACAACAGCACCGCGCGCGACCAGGACTCGCTCGCCTTCAACGCCCCCTATTACTTGATCTTCCGCAGCGCGGGCAATGATCGCGGCGAAAACCCGTCGGCCGGACAAAGCGTCGCACTCTCGCCCGGAAGTGCGACCGTCGTCAGCTACGACGCCGCGCTCCATCCCGCCGGCGATGCGATGTACCGCGGCGGATACGACACGATCAGCTACGCGTCCGTGGCGAAGAACGTGATCACGATCGGCTCGGCCACCGATGCGGTGACCAGCGGCGCGCGCGACATCACCAAGGCGAACATCAGTTCGTTCAGCTCCTGGGGCCCCACCGACGACGGCCGGATCAAACCCGACGTCGTCGCCAATGGCGATGGATTGTACTCGGCACTCAATGGCAGCAACACGTCCTACGGCACCTTCAGCGGCACCAGCATGTCGTCTCCGAACGCCTGCGGATCCGCCGCACTGCTCGTCGAGCAGTATGGCAAGCTCTTCCCCGGCGGTGCGATGCGGGCCAGCACGCTCAAGGGATTGCTGATCCATACCGCCGACGACCGGGGCAATCCGGGTCCGGACTACCGCTTCGGCTGGGGGCTGGTAAACGTGAAGACGGCGGCCGACCTGATCCGCGACCACCACGCCCAGCCGGTACGCCAGCACATTACCGAAAGCCAGATCTCCACCTCGGTGACCTCGCGCACCCACTCGTTCGTTTGGGACGGTGTCTCGCCGATCCGCGCGACGCTTTGCTGGACGGATCCCGCAGGGACCTCCACCACCACGTCGGATTCGCGCATCGCCAGATTGGTCAACAACCTGCAGCTCAAGTTGATCGCACCCGACGGATCGGAGCATCTGCCTTATGTGATGCCGTTCGTCGGCACCTGGACACAGGCATCGATGGAGCTCGCCGCCACGCGCGGGATCAACAACACCGACAACGTCGAACAAGTGCTGATCTCCACCCCGCCGGTGGCCGGCACTTATCGTGCATTGGTCTCGTATTCGGGGACACTCGCCAACAATTCACAAAACTACTCGCTGCTGCTCACTGGCAGCGCCGCTGAGGAACCCCCGCCGCCGCCGATCGCGCTCAGCAGTGTGATCCCGGCATCCGGACTGGTCAACTCGGTGGTGGTCGTCGACCTGACCGGCGTCAGCCTACGGGCCGACACCAGCGTGAAACTGACGAAATCCGGCCAGCCCGACATCAGCGCGTCGTCGGTGCAATTGGTCGGTGAAACGTTGCGGTGCCAGATCGATCTTGCAGGTGCCGTGGCCGGATCATGGAACATCGTCGCGACAAACCCGTCCGGTGGTTCATCGACGCTCGCCGATGTGTTCACTGTGATCGGCGCGATCTGGAGTGAGAATTTCGACGGCACGCTCAGCGGCTGGACATCACAGGCGACCACGGGCACCAACAACTGGTCGGTCGTCACGACGCGCAGCCATTCGCCGACGAAATCGCATTTCGCGCCCGCACCTGCGAGCAAGACCACCTGCGCGCTCACCTCCCCCGCCATCAACATCCCGGCAGGAGCGTCCAACCTTCAGTTGAAGTTCTGGCACAACTACGACCTTCAATCCGGCCAGGACGGCGGCAAGCTCGAGTTCTCGATCAACAGCGGCTCGTGGTTCGACGTCACCGACACCGGATCCGGCACCGCATTCGCCAGCAACGGCTACACCACCACCATCTCTTCAACCGGCAATCCCAACGGCCGGAGCGAGTTCGCGGGCAAAACCGCGTGGTCGGGCAACAGCGGCGGATTCCTGGAAGCAATCGTGAACCTTACCGACACCGCGAAATTCGCGGGCAAGAGCCTGCGCGTGCGCTGGCGGTTGGCGACCAACGCGAGCAACACCACCTCGAGCTACGGCTGGCATGTCGACAGTGTCTCGCTCGTCGGCGGCGGCAATTTCACCAATCAGCCGCCATCGATCACTGCCGCGGCCACCACCAGTTCCACCGAGTCGACGACCGATGCCGATAGCGGCATCACCTACCAGATCCTGCGTGGCAGCGCTGCCACGCTCACCGTGCAGGCGGCGGATGACGGAGGCGGCTCTGGACTCACCTACACGTGGTCGACCAGCGGTCCGGCCCAGGTGTTCTTCAGCAACAATGGCGGCAACGACTCGGCGACGACCAATGTCGAATTCGAGGCTGCTGGTGACACCTTGTTCACCGTGGTCGTCACCGACGCCCAAGGGCTTTCCGCATCAAGCAGTGTCAACGTCCGGGTGTTGCAGACCGGCACCGGCCTGGTGCTCTCACCCGCCGCAGCCTCGTTGTCCATCGGCACGACCCAGTTATTCACCGGCACCATCACCGACCAATTCGACGATCCCCTCACGACCCAGCCGTCATCGCTTGTTTGGTCGGCTTCCGGCGGCGGCACCGTCAACACTTCGGGCGACTTCACCGCGACACAGGCGGGCGGACCTTTCATCGTCAGCGCCAGCAATGGCGGCCTCAGCGGCTTCGCCAGCGTCACCGTTCTCCGCACCCCGGCAGGCATTGTGCTCAACGGGCTCACGCAAACCTACGATGGATCACCGAAGACGGTCGGCGTAACGACCGATCCCGCGGGATTGGCAACCGCCATCACCTACGAGGATGCGGCCCAAGCACCGGTTGCCGCCGGCACCTATGCGGTCGAAGCGACGATCACCGATCCGAACTACAGCGGGTCGGCTGAGGGAACACTGGTCATTCAAAAAGCCACCGCCGGAGTCAGTCTAGGCGGGCTCGACGCGGTCTTCGATGGATCACCCAAAACCGCGAGCGTCGTCACCGATCCGCCGGGGCTTGCGGTAAACCTCACCTATGACGGACTGACGAACGCACCGTCGGCGGTGGGCAGCTATCAGGTGCTTGCCATCGTCGATGATCCGAACCACACCGGCTCGGCATCCGGCACGCTGGTGATCTCACCGGCAGGCGGATGGGATGCCTGGGTCGCCGCGAATTTCAGCGAAGTGCAAATCGCACAAGGCATGGCAGCCGAGGATGTCGATCCGGATGGCGACGGGTTTCCAAATCTCGTAGAATACGCGCTGGGTCTCGACCCATCCGTGGCCGACCCGATGATGCAAGCGGTTCGCGATGCCGACGGGTTCTGGTTCGTCTTCCAACGCCCGGCCGGACGCACGGATGTGACTTGCACTGCGGAAAGCTCGGATGACCTCGGCCTGTGGAATCCGGTGATTCTGGAAAAACAATCGGAGGGCGATCCGGAGCTCTGGCGGGCACGCGATCCGCTGACCTCCGGCGATCCGGCGAAGCGCTTCCTGCGGCTGCGGTTTTCGAGAATGCCTTCGGCACAACCGGGCCTCCGAATCGGATCGACATCGGGCGGCTTTCGGTTGTTCATTTGATCAGGCATGTCTGTCACCGCTGGTCCGAAACCATTGATCGCATCCCCCCACGACGCGCTGGCGGAGCATTTCGGATTTCCAGGATTTCTCGAAGGGCAGGAAGAAGTGATCGGCCAGATCGTCTCGGGGCGCGACGGGCTCGTCGTGATGCCCACCGGCGGCGGCAAATCACTCTGCTACCAAGTGCCGGCACTGTGTTTCGAAGGAGTGACGCTCGTCGTATCGCCGCTGATCGCGCTGATGAAGGACCAGGTCGATGCACTGGTCGATCGCGGCATCGCCGCGACGATGATCAACTCGACGCTGTCGTGGGCCGACCAACGGGCGCGGCTCGACGCGATGCGGCGCGGCGAGTGGAAGCTGGTCTACGTCGCGCCGGAGCGCTTCCGCGCGGAAAGCTTCCTCAACGCGCTCGATGGTGTGCAGGTCTCGCTGTTCGCCGTCGATGAGGCCCACTGTCTGAGCCAGTGGGGTCATGATTTCCGACCCGACTACCTGCGGCTTGGCAAGGCGCTCGATGCGCTCGGCCGCCCGCAATGCGTCGCCCTCACCGCCACCGCAACGCCGGTCGTGCGCGCCGACATTCTCGAGGTGCTCGGCTTGCGCGACCCGTTCGAGCAGGTCAGCGGATTCGCCCGGCCAAACCTTTCACTGACCATCACCCAAGCCGACAGCGCGTCGGCCAAGGACGAGCGGCTGCGCGCGGTCGTCGCCGCCCACCGCACCGGCATCGTGTATTGCGCGACCCGCAAAAAGGTGGATTCCGTTTCGGAAACCCTGGCGAGCTGGGGTGTCAAGTGCGTGGCGTATCACGGCGGCATGGACGACCGCGAACGCGCGGCCGCGCAGGACCGCTTCATCCGGCGCGAAGCCGATGTTGCCGTCGCCACCAATGCGTTCGGCATGGGAATCGACCGCTCCGACGTGCGCTTCGTCGTCCATTACGAAGTGCCGGGCAGCGTCGAAGCCTACTATCAGGAAGCGGGCCGTGCCGGCCGTGACGGCGAACCGGCGGTGTGCGAGCTGTTGTTCAACTATGCCGACACCCGCACGCAGGAGTTCTTCATCGAAGGCGCGAATCCGACGGCCGCGATGATCCGCATGGTGTACCTCCACCTGCTAAATGCCGCCGACGGCGACTTCGAGGTTCACCAGACGATCGAGAACATCGCCGCGGAATCCGGATTGAAGAACCCGATGGCGGCGGGCAGCGCGCTCACCGCACTGACGCGCGCCGGATTCGTCCAGCGCTTCGATGTCCCCGGAAGGCGGATGCGCGGCACGCGGCTGCTGAGACCGGAGGTCTCGCCTGCCGGACTCGACCTCGACGAGGCAGCGATTGAAGAGAAGGATCGCCGCGATCGCGAGAAGCTGCGGGCGATGATCGAGCTGTGTTACTCGCGCGCCTGCCGTCAGCGCTGGATCCTCGACTACTTCGGCGAGGCGGGCGATGCGGTGTGCGGCAGTTGCGACGTCTGCCGCGACAGCGGTGCATCGGAAGCGCGAACGCTCAACGCGGAGGAACAGACCGTAGTGCGCAAGGCGCTGAGCGGGGTTGCGAGAATGTCGCGCCGCACCGCCGAGGGCTGGCAGCCGCGGTTCGGCCGCGGCCGGATCGCGCAAATGCTCGCCGGCAGCCGATCGCAGGAAGTGCTCACCGCCGGACTCGACCGCCTCAGCACCTACGGCATCCTGCGCGGCACGGGCGCCGGATTCATCCTCAATCTGATGCGATCGCTCGCCGACGCCGGACTCATCGTCACGATCACCGGCGAGTATCCGCTCGTCACGCTCACCCCGCTCGGCGAACAGGTGATGCGTGGCGAATCCACCGTCCCGCTGGTGTGGCCGGCCGCCGCAGCCGATCCGCCGAAGCCGTCACTCGACGACCACGGATTCGATCCGCAGCTCTACTCGATGCTGCGCGACATCCGCAACCGCATTGCCAAAAAGGAACACCTGCCGCCCTACATGATTTTTTCGAACCGCACGCTTGAGGCGATCACCCGCTACCGGCCGACGACCACCGAGGAAGCCCTCGAAGTGCCCGGCATCGGGGTCGGCAAACTCCAGCGCCATGCCGCACCGTTCCTCGAGGCCATGCGCGTCTGGCAAGGCTCGGCCGCGAAGTGACGCGCCGCGCCTCCCACCCCGCGCGATGCGCGCTTCCCAGCCGGCGCGATCCCGGCTATCTCCATCACCGTGCTCCGCTCGCTGCGACTCTTCGACTTCCGCTGCTTCGCGCAGATCGACCTCGAAGCATCGCCGCAGGGAGTGATCCTCACCGGCGCGAACGCCCAGGGCAAAACCTCAATCCTCGAATCGATCTGCGTGCTCGTGCGGCTGCAGTCGCCGCGTAGCAGCCGCATGAGCAACCTCGCACGCATCGGCGGCAGCGGAAAATTCGGCATCATCGGCGATCCCTGGGGCAGCGAACGGCAAGTCCGGTCCGCCGGTGCCGGATGCAGACAGTACGTCGATGGCGACGAGCGCCCGAACCGCTCGGACTACCTCGCCGACGGCGGACTCGTCGTGTGGATGGGCAACGAAGATCTTGCGCTCGTGCGCGGACCCGCCGAGGAACGCCGACGCTACATCGACTTCATCGGCGCACAGACCGATGCCACATACCGCAGGTCATGGTCGCGCTACCGCCGCGCGCTGCGCGCGAAAAACCTACTGCTTAAGGAAGATCGACCGCGCGACGCGGAAATCCGCTCCTACGACGAACTGCTCGTCGAACATGGCACGGTGATGATGGCGTGCCGCGCCCGCCTGATCGATCAACTGGCACCACTGGCCGCAGCATCGCAATCCACCATTGCGGGAGCCGGCGAGTCGCTGAAGATGCGCTATCGGCCCGCCGCCGGTGATGATCTACGCACCGCCATCGAAGAAGCCCGCGACCGCGAGGCCCGCCTGCGCCAGGCGGTGGCCGGACCGCATCGTGACGAGATCACCCTCGAACTCAACGGGATGTCCGCCGCCGATCATGCCAGCGAAGGCCAGCAGCGCACGATCGCGCTCGCGCTCAAGCTTGCCCAAGGGAGTCTGCTCGAATCGATCGGCCACCATCCGCCGCTCTACCTGATCGACGACATCTTCGGCGAACTCGATCCGCAACGGCGCAACGCGCTGATGCACCACCTGCCCGGCACCGCGCAGAAGTGGATCACCACCACCCACCTCAGCTGGCTCGCGGAAACACCCGGCCT
>Ga0169931_10005295_pt1 | contig 19699 bp, 17 predicted proteins | sample Kivu_15m_20L_FD_129675 | JGI IMG/M metagenome (GOLD analysis project Ga0169931, IMG submission 129675) | Freshwater microbial communities from Lake Kivu, Western Province, Rwanda to study Microbial Dark Matter (Phase II) - Kivu_15m_20L... | ecosystem: Environmental > Aquatic > Freshwater > Lake... | reverse complement strand
TCAGGGTCCTTGTTCAGGGTCCTTGTTCAGGGTCCTTGTTCAGGGTCCTTGTTCAGGGTCCGGCCAAAATCGCCGCTTCAACGTCGGCCCGTGACAGGCCATAGGGAAAGTGGCGCACACTCTGACGTCCGTCCTGCGACCAGCTCACCTTGAGCTCCTCAACCTCAAGCTCAAGCAGGGCACTCCACTGGGGTTGATGCAGGTCCCACTGGCACGAATGTGGGCCCCGCTGACGCCCGCCCATCGACCGCAGCCAGTCCTCCAGCAGGGGCAGGGGATGGTTGTAGAGCGGCGTGTCACGCTCTGGCAGGGACTGGCCCCCCAGCCCCTCGGCCATGCCGTCAAACTCCTGGTCGTTCATCGCGCCTCCAGCCACCAACTGGGCCATTGGACCAGATCGACACCCCGCAACCAGGCCAGACCCACGCCCAGCAGCAGGGAAAACAGGGCTGCCGATACCAACAGCAGCAGTGCCAGCCATTCGCCCCCCGACAACGGCCTGCGCTGCTGCAACAGCTGCGGCGGCAGCGCCACCGAGCGCAGCGGAGCGGGGCCCGACGCAACGCTCATCAGGGCAAGCTGGGCGTCATAGCGGCGCCGTTCATCCGGGTCGCTGAGCACGCTGTAGGCCCCCTGAAGCTCCCTGAATGCTGCCTCGGCCTCGGGCTGCGGCAACGCGGTGGTGTCGGGGTGATAACGCTTGCTCAACAGGCGAAAGGCCTGGCGCAGGCTCTCGGCACTGGCATCGGGGCTCACGCCCAGCCGCTGGTAGTGACTCGGAGCAGACATGGCCCCACGGTTTGCGGGATCCTAGGAAGATCGTCTGCTGCCGGGTCTGGGTGAGCGTTGGTGAGCCGACTGCGTTGTGGAACCTGCTGGGCTGGCAGCCCTCGGAGCTGCAGCTGGGTCAGTTTCAGCAGCTGCAGGACGAACTGCGCAGCTGGAACGCACGCCTCAATCTGACCCGCCTGGTGGAAGGCGATGACTTCTGGATCGCCCAGGTCTTTGACAGCCTCTGGCCCCTGGTGTCATTGCTCAAAGCCGCGCCACCCGTGCGCATGATCGATGTGGGCACCGGCGGCGGTTTCCCTGGCCTGGCCCTGGCCATCGCCCTGCCGCAGGCCCGGCTCACCCTGGTGGACTCGGTGCAGCGCAAAATCGAAGCCGTGCGGGCCATGGCCACCACCCTGGGGTTGGCCCAACGCGTGGAGTTCTGCGGCGAGCGGGCCGAAAAACTGGGGCAGGATCCGGCCTGGCGCCAGCGTTTCGATTGGGCCATGGCACGCGCGGTGGCTCCGGCACCGGTGGTGGCCGAATATCTGGTGCCCCTGCTCAGGCCAGGGGGTCGCGCCCTGCTCTACAGGGGCCAATGGTCCCCCCCGGACCGGGAGCAACTGAACCGGGCCACCCGCAGCCTTAACGCCCGAGTTGAAGCCGTGGAAGCCCTGGATCTGCCGGCTGGCCGCGGCCGCCGCCACGCCGTCAGCGTGGTTCCGGTGGCAGGCTGCCCGCGCCAGTATCCGCGTGCGGTGGGGATCCCGGCCAAGCAACCCCTGGGCGGCTAGGTGCCGGCGCGGGGCAGGATGCGACGGGTGCGCGCGGGGCTGGGCAGGCCGAGGGGCTGCAGCTCCTGCTCAGCAAGGCGTCGCTCCAGCGCAGGCAGGTCCTCAAAGGAGACCCAGTGGATGCAATCTACTGGGCAGGTGTCCATGGCCTCCAGAATGCGTTCATCGCGGTCGCCGTCCTGGCGGATGGCGCGGGATCGACCCAGGTCAGGCTCAACCACGAAGGTGTTGGGTGCCACATGGGCGCAATATCGGCAGCCGATGCAGGACGCTTCGTCGACCCAGACGGCCTTCTGGCGCAGGGCACCCCCCAGCACCGGCTCCAGCCCCGAGGCAGCGGCCTCCGCCGGGGCGGACACCGCCGAAAATGCCAGGCCGGGTTCCACCGCCATCAGCGTTCAGCAGCGGGGCGAGCTGCGCTCAACCCCAGCGTGTGACCACCAGCTCGATGGCACCGTCGTCGCAGGTGGTCTGTTCGGCCACCGCGAAGCCCTCGGCGACACTGGCCGCGAGGATGGCCTCAAGGGCATAGCGCTGATTCACTTGGGCCAGAAAGCGTTCGGGGGGAACAGGCAGTCGCCACAGATCGAGATCGGCGACCAGCTCATAGGCGCCGGTGCCTGCATTCCAACGAAAACCCAGATCACCGCGACCATCCTGGGCGCTCACAACCAGTTCAGCCTGTTCCTGTTGGCCGCGGTAGCCGCGCACCAAGCCGGGCCCGTCGAGGGGGTGGTGGCCCAGGGCAGCCAGGGCAGCAACCAGAGCATCCCGGTCACGCAGTTCGGTTTTGATGGTGCTGAAGTGCGACATTGGACCCAGGAGACATTCGATCAGGACTTGGACATCCAGCCGTTGGCCGTGTCATTGGTGGAGGTTTGCTGCTGCATGCCCTGGGCGACGGCCTGATAGGCCTCAGCTGTGGGCGTGCGGCGTTGGACCGAGCCGACACGCGACTCGATGTGTTCACTCAACGACGTGCAGGCCGCACCGGGCACACCTTCCACAGTTTCCTCGACCCGACCATCGGGCCGGATCCGGAAGCGGATGGTCTGCTGGGTGAGCTGCCGTGTCGTCGGCGGAGTCAAGCAAACAACAGCAGGTCGGCGGATGCTAGCGGCGGGCGACGGTGGTTGGCTCAGCTCAGCAATCCTTCATCGACCAAGGTCTGCAGCCGCTCAAGCACCTCGGGTTGCTCCAGCTGTTCAAGGGCAAGCCGGGCCTCATCACGCACGCTGGCTTCGTGATCCTCGAGCAGGGTCTGGATCAGGGCCTGGACCACCACCTGCTGCCGCGGCTCCACCAGATCGGGGTAGAGCCGTCCCAGGGCCCAGGCGCTGCTGCTGCGCACGGCCGCCTCGCTGTCGATCCGCAGGCTCTGCAACAGCTGGGCGGCAGCGGGATCGGCCTTGGCCGGCCCGGTACTGCCCACATCGGCCAACGAGGTGGCCGCCCAGAGGCGTACGGCCGCCACATCCAGCTGCAGTGCGCGGATCAGCGGATTGAGCACGGCAGCATCGGCAAAGTTGGCCAGGCTCCAGGCCACGGCCTTGCGCACATAGCCGTTGGCGTCGGCAGCCAGCAGGGCCAGCAACGGTTCAACCGCCATCGGATGGGGGTTGCGACCAAGGGCATACACGGCACTCATGCGTTCGATCGGGCAGGCGGCCTGCAGCAGCGGCAACAGCTGCGGAATCGCCCGCGGATCCCTGTGCTCGCAGAAGATGCGCAGCCCCTGCAGCCGCTCGTCATGTCCGCCGGCCAGCAGCGTCAGCCCCAGGTCGCATTCGGCCGCGGCATCTGCGGCGGCGGTCTCGTCGCTGTCGATCTCGTCGAGTGGGTCGCCGAGCAGCTCCTGCGCTAGTTCGGCAGCCAGCACGTCAGGGTCGAGCACCAGGTCATGGCTGGCGTTCTCGTCGTAGGGCTTCCAGGAGCCGTCGTCGGCAACGGTCACGGCTGCGGCCTCACTGCAGCGGAGCCGGCGCCGCCATGTCGCCGGGCAGCCAGATGCGCGCACTGACCGCAAACAGAGCCAGGGCAAAGAGCAGCACGATGGCAGCCGGCAGAAGGGTCGAACGGAAAAACTGCACAGGCGGACGGGCAGCGGCCTGGGGGCATCATCGCCTCTAGGGTGCGCCCACTCCATCACAGCGCCGATGCCTGCCCCCGGCACGACCCGTCAACGTCTGGTGGCGGTGGCGGCCGAAGGGGTGGCCAGCGGCAGCCCGCTCAACATCGGCAGCAAGTTGCTGCAGGGCTGGCTCAGCGCCAGCGGGGTGTCGCTCGAGCTCATCGGCGTGATCCCCCAGCTGGCCGCGCTGCCCTACGGGTTCAAGGTGCTGTGGGCCCCCCTGCTCGACCGCTGGCCCCTCGGCTGGCCCGACCGGCGGCGTGGCTGGATGCTGCTGCTGCAGCTGGCCCTGGCCGCCGTCCTGCTGGTGCTGGCCGTGGTGGCAGGGCTCCTGGCACCGGGGCCCGGCGTGCTGCAACTGGCGACGCTGCTGGCCCTGGTGCTGGCGGCCGCCAGTGCCACCCAGGACATCGTTATCGATGCCTACCGCACCGATCTACTGCCCGACAGCGAACGGGGCCAGGGGGCCGCGGTGCACAACCTGGGGTACCGCACCGGCATGTTGCTGGTGAGCTCCGGGGGGTTTCTGCTGGCCGGCAGCCTGGGCTGGTGGGCTGCCTTTGCCGGCTGCGCCTTGCTAATGCTGGCGGTGGTGCCGTTCCCTGAAGGCACCGCGTCTGCCGCCGCTGGAGCACCCCCCCGCCAGCCTGCGCCAGGCGATCGTGGGACCCGCGCGCGAGTTTCTGCGGCGCACCGGCGCCGGCACCTCCCCCTGGCTGCTGCTCCTGGTGCTGCTGTACCGCTGGCCCGATGGGCTGCTGGCGGCCCTCTCGATCGCCTTTCTCAAACAGGCGGGCTTCAGCGATGCCCAGATCGGCCTGCTCGATGGCGGCTGGGCCATCGCCGCCACCATGGCCGGCACAGTGGTGGGCGGCGTGCTGTTCGGCCGGCTTGGGCTGAACCGCAGCCTCTGGGTGTTTGCCGTGATCGGGGCCGCCGGCAACCTGGGCTATGCCGCCCTGGCCCGCTTCGGCGGTGGGCTGCCCGCCCTGATGGCCGCCGTGAGCCTCGAAAACCTGGGCAACGGCATGGTGGGCGCCGGGTTTGTGGCCCTGCTGATGAGCCTCTGCAACCCCCGTTTCTCGGCCACCCAGTACGCACTGCTGTCGAGCATCTACGCCATCAGTCGCACCCTGCTGGCCCTGCCCTCAGGATGGCTGGCGGCCTGGATCGGCTGGAGCGATTACTTTGTGGTGACGGCCCTGTCGTCGTTACCGGCCTTTGTGCTGATGCTACGCCTGGTGCCCTGGAATGGGGCGGGGTGTCGCGGAGCGTTCGACCCATCACGGGATGCGACCTGAGTCGTCGCCCCCTCAACGGGGCCGCCCTGGTCCCTGGCGCCATCGGCCAGGCGCCGCCTGAGCTGGCCACAGGCGGCATCGGCATCGAGGCCTCGGCTGGCGCGCACACTGACGGCCACATGGCGGTCTTCGAGGATTCGACGAAAGCCGTCGACCGCCGCAGGGCTCGGGCGCTGGAAACTCTCCTCGGCGATCGGGCTGTAGGCGATCAGATTCACATGGCTCTGGAAACCGCGCAGCAGCCGCGAAAGGGCCTCGGCGTGGTGCGGCTGATCGTTGACCCCCCCCAGCAGGATGTATTCGAAGCTGACCCGCCGGCCGGTGATGGCCACGTACTCACGGCAATCCTCAAGCAAGGCCTCAATCGGGTAGGCGTGAGCTGTGGGGATCAGCTCCTCCCGCAGGCGCTGGTCGGGGGCATGCAGGCTGACGGCCAGGGTGAACTGGGCTCGACCCAACCGCTCGAGCGCCAGCTCGGCCAGCTGGGGCAGGGTGCGGGGCACACCCACGGTGCTCAGCGTGATCTGCCGCTGGGCCATGCCCAGATCGGTGCACAGGCAGGCCATGGCGCTCAGCACCGCGTCGATGTTGAGCAGGGGCTCGCCCATGCCCATGAACACCACATGGCTGGGGCGTGTCTCCATGACCTCCTGCACGCTGAGCACCTGGTCGACGATCTCGTGCACGGCCAGGGAGCGCTGCAGACCACCTTTGCCGGTAGCGCAGAAGCGGCAGGCCATGGGGCAACCCACCTGTGAACTCACACAGACCGTAAGTCGATCACGGGCGGGAATGCCCACGGTCTCCAGGCTGAGACCATCGACGGTGGCCAGCAAAAGCTTGGTGGTGCCGTCGGCGGCGACCGATCGGTGCAACATGCGTGAGCGACCTACCCAATCGGGTTGACCGGGCGGCAGGCTGGATGCAAGCTGCTGGCGCCAGGCACTCGGCAGAACGGTGACCGCGTCAAGGCTGCGGGCACCTTTGTGATAGAGCCAGTCGTGGAGCTGCCGGCCCCTGAAGGCAGGCTGCCCCTGGGCCACGGCCCACTGCTCGAGCTCGGTTTTGCCCAGACCCAGCAGGGGCCGGGGAGCAGCCCCGATCACCAGATCAGCAGGCCATGGCCCAGCTTGGATTCCACGGCCACCAGTGCGATGAAGCCCAACATGGCCAGACGGCCGTTGAGCTGCTCGTTGTGGGTGTGGAAGCCGTAGCGGGGCAGCCGGCGCGTCGGCACCGGCGTGCCCAGCTCGGTCGTGGCGCTGGGAGTCTTGGTCATGGAAGGACGCTAGAGCCTCCGATCAGTCATCGCTGAGTAGGCCCTCTTCCTGCAGCCCTTCAAGGGCGTCAGGATCGGCGATCAGCTCCTCTTCCATCACCTCATCGAGGCTGGGCCGGGCAAAGGCTGCCGCGCCACTGGCACTGGCTTCAATCCCATGACGGCTGCGGGTCGCCTCCAGATCCGCATCAGAGGGGTCGTCGAGAACGGCGGCCGCCACCGAGGGCGCGGGCATCTCAACGGTGTAATCGGGACGCAGGTTGGCCATGCGACGGTAGCCCGCATTCTCCTCCTCGAGGATGTCGGGGTGGGGGCCCGCTTCGGCGCGCAGCTCCTCCTCGAAACCACTGAACCCGGTCCCCGCCGGAATCAGACGACCGATGATCACGTTCTCCTTGAGACCGCGGAGCCAGTCGCTCTTGCCCTCGATCGCCGCCTCGGTCAGCACCCGGGTGGTCTCCTGGAAGGAGGCCGCCGAGATGAAGCTGTCGGTGTTGAGCGAGGCCTTGGTGATACCCAGCAGCACCGGGGTGAACTCGGCAGGAGCACCGCCGGTGATCGCCATGGCGGCGTTGGTCTGCTCGACCTGACGCAACTCCATGAGCTCGCCGGGCAGCAGGGTGGTGTCGCCCGCATCTTCGACCCGCACCTTGCTGGTCATCTGACGCACGATCACTTCGATGTGCTTGTCGTCGATCGACACGCCCTGGCTCTTGTAGACGTTCTGCACTTCCTGCACCATGCGGAACTGCAGCTTGGAGATCGCCTCCATGGCCGCTTCGAGCGTGGGTAGGCGACCGCGCAGGTCCTCGAAGTAGCACTCGAGCAGCTCGTGGGGATTGATCGGACCGTCGGTGAGAGACTCACCAGCGCTGACCTGCTGGCCATCGCTGACCATCACGTTGCGACCCAGCAGGATCGGGTACTCGGTGATCACGTCATCGCCCTCGATCACCGAAACCGAGAGGGAATCGTCGTCTTCACCCTGCTTGATCTGCACCACGCCGCTCTTGCGGCAGAGCACCGCCGAATCACGCGGTCGGCGGGCTTCTAGCAGCTCTTCGATGCGGGGCAGACCCTGCACGATGTCACCGGTCTTCTGGCGCTCGAACACCAGAAGGGCGAGGCCGTCACCGCGCTGCACCAGTTCGCCGTCGCGAACGTGCATCACCGAGTCAGGCGACACCATGTAAGGACGGCCGAGGCGGATCGTGACCTGGCTGCCCTCAATCGCTTCGACCTGACCGCAGCAGGGCGCCTCGACGCCCTGGGCCAGTAGATCGCCGTCGACCACCCGCTGCCCCACGCCGATCGCAGGTTTGGCAGAACCCAGATCAAGGCTGCGGGTGTCACCGGCGCGCTCGACGATCAGACGGCGGATCGGCTCCCCTTCGACCTGATCGGGCAGCTGCACCACGCCATCCTCCTTGCAGAGGATCTGGGTGGTAGCGATCACATCGCCGCTCTTGACCGCATCCCCGTCGTCGATCTGCAGCTCGGTGTGGGTGGAGCCATGGCTCGCATCCGAGAGGGTGTCGCGGCGCACCAGCAGGGTCTCGAGGATCACCAGCTGCAGACGCTCGATCGTCTTGGCACGCTTGTCGAAGACAGCCTCCACGTCCACCGTCATCTGGGGGGTGGTGTCGAAGGTTTCCAGAATCAGCTGGGTGCGCAGCAGCTCGACACCCTCGACGCTCTTGATCAGCTCACCGTCCTTGAAGGCCAGCCTCTGGGTCGCCTTGAGTCCCAGGCTCGGCCCACCGCTCTGCTTCACGGTGCCCAGTTCGGGCAGGTGTGCGCTGTCGGGAATGGTGTATTCCTCGACCGGACGCAGCAGCAGGGCTCCGCCCTCGGGTGTGTCGACGGCCTCAACGAAGACCATCGCCTCGGCCTTGAGGCCTTTGGCGATCTCCTCACCGGGGTTGACCATCTTGCCGTCGGCGTACTTGGCCAGGGTCTTGCTGTCCGAGACCAGGTGGAGCTGGCCGGAGCGAACGATGATCTCGCGCAGAATGTCGTTCTTCTGGGTGACCGTGACGATGCCGGCGGTCTGACTGAAGATGTCCTTCACGACTTCGGTGCCGGCTTCGATCCACTGGCCGTCTTCGATCATCAACAGGGAAATGTCCTTGTTGATCTCGTGGGTTTCCTGGGGAATCCACAGCAGCGTGCCGCCCTTGCTGACCTCGAAGCCGTTCTTGGCGCTGCGGGCCTTCCTGATCGAGAGGCCTGGCGCAAAGCGCACGGTGCCACCGGTCTGGGTCCGGAAGCGGTCATCGGCCAGCTCGGCGATCACCTCACCGGTGCCGATCTTGCTGCCGGGCGCGGTGTTGAGGCGGTAGCGGATGTTGTCCTTGCCCTCAAGGTGCCAGATCTCGCCCGAATGGGTCGATTCACCGACCAGCTTGCAGTCCTTAAGGGTGAGGCTGGCGGTGACGATCTGGACCTCGCGGGAGTCACCGGCCGATTCGCGCAGGCGTACGGCGCCGCCGTACTCACTCACCAGACGACTCTCAGCCAGGACTTCACCGGTCTTGACCGCCTTGTTGCCCTTGACCACCGGCAGGGCATTGGGCGGCAGGTTGTATACGTCGCCGCTGAACACCCACAGACGGCCCAGGCGCTGGGCCTTGAGGGTGATGTTGCCCTGACGGTCGGTGACCTCCTTGGGCTGAATGGCGTCCTCATAGCGGACCTGGCCGGCCAGGTCACAGATCACATCCTTGGTCGCTTTCTCGACGCTCTTTTTGACCGCAGCTCCCGAGGAGATCTGGGCCAGGATGATGTCGTTGGCGACGCTGTCGCCATCGTTGACGAAGAGGATCGAACCGTTGGTGATGTCGAGCTTCTGAGGCTTGCCCTTGCCGCTGGGCTTGAGGGTCAGGCTGAAGTCGGTCTCGGCGATCTGCGCCTCGACGCCGTGGGGGGTGCGGTAAGAGCGAACCCGGGCCTTGGCTCCGAATTCGACGATTCCATCGACCTGGGAGCGCACCACCCCGGTCTCGGCCGTGGACACCCCACCGGTGTGGAAGGTGCGCATGGTGAGCTGGGTGCCTGGTTCACCGATCGACTGGGCCGCAATAATGCCGACGGCTTCGCCCAGGTCCACCAGCTCGTTGTGGGCCAGGGCCCAGCCATAGCACTTGCGGCAGACCGAGCGCGAGGCTTCGCAGGTCAGCGGTGACCGCACCACAACGGTTGTGACGCCGGCGGCTTCGATCTGGCGGGACAGGGGCGCATCGATCTCACCATCGCGATCGACGATCACGGCACCGCTGGCATCGAGCACCGGCTCGGCCGCCAGACGACCGATCAGCTTGCTGGCGAACTTGCCCTTGTCATCGGCATCGATGGGAATGCCACGGGTCGTGCCGCAATCGTCTTCACGCACGATCACGTCCTGGGCGACGTCGACCAGACGGCGGGTCAAGTAGCCCGAGTCAGCGGTACGCAGGGCGGTGTCCACCAGGCCCTTGCGGGCGCCGTAGGAACTGATCACATATTCGGTGACCGTCAGCCCCTCGCGGAAGTTGGTGCGAATCGGCAGGTCGATGATTTCGCCCTGGGGGTTGGCCATCAGGCCACGCATGCCCACCAGCTGACGCACCTGGGACATATTGCCCCGGGCGCCCGAGTTGGCCATCATCCAGACCGAATTCAACGGATCGTTCTCGTTGAAGTTGCGGCGCACGGCCGCCACCAGACGCTCGTTGGTCTCGGTCCAGGTGTCGATTACCTTGGTGTGGCGCTCCACCTCGGTGATTTCGCCGAGGCGATAGCGCTCTTCGGTCTCGGTGATCTGCTGCTCGGCTTCCTCCAGCAGGGCCGCCTTGTCACCGGGAATGCGCAGGTCATCAACCGAGATCGAGACCGCCGCCTGGGTGGCATAGCGGAACCCCAGGTCCTTGAGGTCGTCGGCCATCGACGCGGTGGCTGCCGTGCCGTGGTGCTTGTAGGCCCAGCCGACCAGGTTGCGCAGGGCCTTCTTGTCGATCACCCGGTTGCGAAACGGGGGCGCCTGGCGACTGAGACTTTTGGCCGCCAGGGCCAGAGCCTCGGCAGCGGCGGCCTGCTCAGCGGCATTCTTGCTGGCCTTCTTGCTGGTTTTCTTGGCGGGAGTGGCGGTCATGGCTGCCGGCGATTGAAGGTGAGGGAGGGGTATCAGTTGAACGTTCGGCCGGGTCTCAGGGGGCCGCCACGGCGTCGATGATGGTGCGATTGATCACCACCCGGCCAACGGTGGATAGCAGGTAACGGCTGATCAGGGCCCCGTCCTCATCGAAGCGGTCGCGGCGGAACAGACACTGCTCGATCCGGGTGCCATCGCTGAGGGTGTCGGTGATGGTCGGTTCGGCGGCTTCGCCTTCGGTGTCGACCTCGCCGTTGAAACGCACCCAGACCCAGTCGTGCAGGCAAAGATGCTTTTCCTCAAAGGCTGCGATCACATCCTCGAGACTGGCAAAGGTGCGGCTGCGGTCGCCGAAATCGGGCTTGACGCTCCCAGGCTGTTCAGCCGTGAGGTAATAGGCCCCCAGCACCATGTCCTGCGACGGGGTGATGATCGGCTCGCCGGTCGCGGGCGACAGAATGTTGTTGCTGGCCAGCATCAACATGCGGGCTTCGGTCTGGGCCTCGATCGCAAGGGGCACGTGCACGGCCATCTGGTCGCCGTCGAAGTCAGCGTTGAAGGCGGGACAGACCAGGGGGTGCAGCTGGATGGCACGGCCATCCACCAGCTTGGGTTCAAACGCCTGAATGCCCAGGCGATGCAGCGTGGGTGCACGGTTCAGGAGGATCGGATGGCCTTCGATCACCTCCTGCAACACCTGCATCACCTCATCATCGGCACGCTGAATCAACTTTTTAGCGGCCTTGATGTTGTTGACGATGTTCTGCCTGATCAGGCGGTGAATGACGAACGGCTGGAACAGCTCAATTGCCATCTCCTTTGGCAGACCGCACTGGTGCATCTTGAGCTTGGGACCGACCACGATCACCGAGCGGCCTGAGTAATCGACCCGCTTACCGAGGAGGTTCTGACGGAAACGACCCTGCTTGCCTTCGATGATGTCGCTGAGCGACTTGAGGGCACGATTGTTGGCGCCGACAACGGTGCGGCCTCGGCGGCCGTTGTCGATTAGGGCATCGACGGCCTCCTGCAGCATGCGCTTCTCGTTGCGCACGATGATCTCGGGGGCGAGGGTCTCCTGCAGCCGCGCCAGGCGGTTGTTGCGGTTGATGACCCGACGGTAGAGGTCATTGAGGTCACTGGTAGCGAAGCGACCACCGTCGAGCTGCACCATGGGACGCAGATCGGGCGGGATCACCGGGATCACATCGAGCACCATCCACTCGGGGCGGGCGCCTGTGGCCACGAAGTTGTCGATGACGCGCAGGCGTTTGATCAGCTTGGCCCGTTTCTGACCCTTGCTGGCCGCGATCTCTTCGCGCAGCTGCTCTCCGATCTCACCAAGATCCAGATCCTCAAGCAGTTGCTTGAGGGCTTCGGCACCGATACCGACCACCGGCTCGTTTTCGATGTCGGAGTCTTCGGCATAGATCTGGTCCTCGATCTCCAGCCACTCGTCTTCGGTGAGCAGCTGCTTGTAGGTCAGATCCTTGTGGTCACCCGGATCGAGCACCACGTAGCAGTTGAAATAGACGATCTGCTCGACATCGCGCAGAGGCATGTCCAACAGAATTGCCACGTAGCTCGGGATCCCCTTCAGATACCACACGTGCGATACCGGCGCCGCGAGCTTGATGAAGCCCATGCGGTGACGACGAACCCTGCTCTCGGTAACCTCGACGCCGCAACGTTCACAGACGATGCCGCGATGTCGCACCCGCTTGTACTTGCCGCAGTGGCACTCCCAGTCTTTGGAGGGGCCAAAGATCTTTTCGCAGAAGAGCCCGTCCATCTCGGGCTTGAGCGTGCGGTAGTTGATGGTCTCCGGTTTGGTGACCTCACCCACCACCTGCCCGTTGGGCAGGGTGCGCTGTCCCCACTGCATGATCCGCTCGGGGGAGGCGAGCGTGATCTTGACGTAGTCGAAGTGGTTTTCGGTGCGCAGGTTGCTGTTGGACATCGGCTAAAGCTCGCAGCGATCGAGAGAAGGGAGGGAGAACCGGGGACCTGCTACAACGGCAGTCCGCGATCAGTTAGCGATCAAACAACCATCAATCGTCGTCGTAATCCGCGACGCCGAGAGATTCGTAGGTGGGACGGCTCGGGGTGCTGCGTCGGGGGTTGATGTCCTGCATCAGATCGACTTCAGCGCCCTCGTCGGTATAGACAGCGATGTCGAGACCCAGGGACTGAAGTTCGCGCATCAACACTTTGAACGACTCGGGCGTCCCGGGCCTGGGGATTGTCTTGCCCTTGACGATGGCGTTGAGGGCCTCATTACGGCCCTGCATGTCATCCGACTTAACGGTGAGCAGTTCCTGCAGGGTGTAAGCGGCGCCATAGGCCTCGAGGGCCCAGACCTCCATCTCCCCGAGACGCTGGCCGCCCTGCTGGGCTTTACCGCCCAGGGGCTGCTGGGTGACCAGGGAGTAGGGACCGGTGGAGCGGGCGTGGATCTTGTCGTCGACCAGGTGTACCAGCTTGAGGATATGGGCGTAGCCGACCGTGACCGGCTGGTCAAAGGCTTCTCCGGTACGACCATCGATCAACTGAATCTTGCCGGGATTCTCGGGGTCATAGACCCACTCCTTACCGGGTTGCTTGGCTGCCTCCTCGAGGAAGGCCTGCACGGTCTGCTTGGACTTCTCGGCGCCGTGCATCTCGTCGAAGGACACGACTTTGACGCGACAACCCAGTTGCGCTGAAGCCCATCCCATCAGGCACTCGAACACCTGACCCACGTTCATGCGGCTCGGCACGCCCAGTGGGTTGAGCACGATGTCGATGGGAGTGCCGTCGGGCAGGTAGGGCATGTCCTCGCGCGGCAGAATGCGACTGATGATGCCCTTGTTGCCATGGCGGCCGGCCATCTTGTCGCCGACCTGGATCTTGCGGCGCTGGGCCACATAGACCCGGACCACCATGTTGGCGCCGGGGGGCAGTTCATCACCCTGTTCCCGGGTGTAGATGCGCACGTCGACGACGCGGCCGCGCTCGGTGCTGGGTACCCGCAGCGAGTTGTCGCGCACATCACGTGCCTTTTCGCCAAAAATGGCGCGCAGCAGCTTCTCTTCGGGAGGTTGGTCAGATTCACCCTTGGGAGTCACCTTGCCCACCAGAATGTCACCGCTCTCGACATAGGCACCGATGCGGATGATGCCCATCTCATCGAGGTTGCCGAGGCTTTCTTCCGCGACGTTGGGAATCTCGCGGGTGATCTCCTCGGGGCCGAGCTTGGTCTGCCGAGCCTCGATCTCATATTTCTCGATATGAACCGAGGTGTAGAGATCGTCGGTGACCAGACGCTCACTCACCAGAATCGCGTCCTCGTAGTTGTAACCCTCCCAAGGCATATAGGCGAGCAGGATGTTTTGGCCTAGGGCGATCTCACCGCCCTCGCAGGCAGAGCCATTGGCCAGCACTTGGCCGGCAATCACCTGATCGCCCTCCTTGACGATGGGGCGCTGGTTGAGGCAGGTGTCCTGGTTGGATCGCTGGTACTTCTGCAGGAAGTGGGTGTGCTCCCCGCCCTGCTCATCGCGGATGACGATGACCGTTGCATCCACAAAGGTGACCGTGCCGTTCACGCGGGTGATCGGCACCATGCCCGAGTCTCGGGCCACCTGGGTCTCCAGGCCCGTACCGACCAGCGGACGCTCGGGCCGCAGCAGCGGCACGGCCTGACGCTGCATGTTGGAGCCCATGAGGGCGCGGTTGGCGTCGTCGTGCTCCAGGAAGGGAATCAACGACGTCGCCACCGAAATCACCTGAACCGGCGAGAGCTGGACGTAATCGACCTGCTCGGGCGGAACCTTCTCAAAGTCCTGGCGGTAGCGGACCGGAACCAGCTCGGCGGTGATGCGGCCTTGGGCATCGGTGGCCACGTCACCAGGAGCCACACGCGACTCGTCTTCGAGGTCAGCCGAGAGATAAATCGGATCGCCCTGCTTGAGCACGATGCCGTTCTCGACCTTCCAGAAGGGGGTCTCGATGAAGCCGTACTCATTGACACGGGCGTGGGTCGCCAGCGAACCGATCAGGCCTGCGTTGGGACCTTCCGGGGTCTCGATCGGGCAGATCCGGCCATAGTGGGAAGGGTGTATGTCGCGCACGGCAAAGCCGGCGCGCTCACGGGTCAAACCGCCTGGGCCGAGGGCGCTGATGCGGCGCTTGTGGGTGAGCTCAGCCAGGGGATTGGTCTGGTCCATGAACTGGCTCAGCTGGCTGGAGCCGAAGATCTCCTTGATCGCCGCCACGAGTGGCTTGGGGTTCACCAGCTGGGCCGGGGTGAGACTCTCGGTCTCGCCGACGGTCATGCGCTCCTTGATGATGCGCTCGAGTCGGTTGAGTCCGACGCGCACTTGGTTCTGCAGCAGCTCGCCCACCGAGCGCACGCGGCGGTTGCCAAGGTGGTCGATGTCGTCGAGGCTGGCGCCGCCGACATCCAGCTCGAGGTTGATCAGGTAGTCGATCGTGCTGAGTACGCCCTCAGGCGTGAGGGTGCGCACCGAGTCGGGAATGGTGAGGCGGAGCTTCTTGTTGATCTTGTAGCGACCGACCCGACCCAGGTCGTAGCGCTTGGGATCGAAAAAGCGGCTGTGCAAAAGACTCTGGCCGCCGCTGACCGACGGGGGCTCGCCGGGACGCAGTTTCTTGTAGAGCTCGAGCAGAGCCTGGTCTTCCGAGGAGATGCCCTCGTCGTTGGCCGATTCAATCGACTTCTGGTAATACTCGGGATGACGCAGCTTGTCGAGCACGTCGTTGTCTGACAGCCCAATCGCCCGCATCAGCACGTGGGCATTGATCTTGCGGGTCTTGTCGACGCGCACGTGCAGCAGATCGTTCTTATCCGTCTCGAATTTGAGCCAGGCACCACGGTTGGGAATCAGGCTCGCGTTGAATGTCTTGCGTCCGTTCTTGTCCTGCTCGTCCTTGAAATAAACGCCGGGCGACCGCACGATCTGGTTGACGATGACCCGCTCGGCACCGTTGATGATGAACGTGCCCCGCTCGGTCATCAGAGGCAGCTCGCCGATGAAGACCTCCTGCTCCTTGATTTCGCCGGTCTCCTTGTTGACCAGGCGGCAGGTCACATACATTTGTGAGGCGAAGGTCGCATCACGACGCTTGGCCTCTTCGACGTCGTGGCGAGGGCGCTTGAGGCGATACTCGCTGCCAATGAAGTGCAGCTCAAGCTTGCCGGTGTAATCGGTGATCGGCGAGAAGCTCTCCAGCTCCTCGATCAGGCCCTTCTCCAGGAACCATTTGAAACTCGCGCGCTGCACCTCCACCAGATCGGGCAGATAAGTGGCGGTCTTGGCGACCTGGATCGCGCTGCTCATGCGGTGAACCTGCAGGAACGGATTTGACGTGTTGTTCGAATCTGGCCAGCCGAGTGCCGGCAGCCGGGCGTGGGGACAGGCGGGGAAACACAGGAACAGCCGCTCCTCCTCATGGGGGAGCGGCGGCCCGGGCTGGACCCTCTATCCGACTCGCTTCAGGGCTGCAGACGTGGTCAACAAGGAACGCCTCAGCGTCCAGGCCAATGGAACATCATACATTGTAAAGGGCCAAGCCGAACAGGGCTGCAGCGTTGGAACTGCTGGTAAGGGCCACCTGCTCGAGTGACTCCTGCCTGAGTTCTGCCACCCGGGCGGCGACGGCGGCCACGTAGGCCGGCTCATTGCGCTTACCACGCCGTGGCACCGGAGCGAGAAAGGGGCAATCGGTCTCGACCAGGTAACGATCAGCCGGCACGACCCGGGCGCAGGTGTGGGTCTCCTCGGCCTTCGGGAAGGTGACCACGCCGCTGAAGCTGATGTAGAAACCCAGCTCCAGAAACGCTTCCATCTCGGCGGGGGTGCCACCCCAGCAGTGCATCACCCCGCGGGGACAGGTGCCCCGCTCGGTGCGAGTGCGCAGCAGATCGAGCATCGGCTGGGCAGCGTCACGGCAGTGCACGATGACGGGAAGATCGAGTTCGCAGGCCAGATCAAGCTGGGGTTGCAGCACCGTGAGCTGCTCCTCAAGGTTCTGATCCCTGAACAGATCGAGTCCCAGCTCGCCGATGGCCACGACACGGTTGTCGGCGCGGGCAGCATCGCGCAACACGGTTGCGGTGTCGGAAGCCCAGTGCCCGGTGTCGAGGGGGTGGACGCCCACCGAATAGCGCATTTCGGGGAATCGATCCGCCAACGCCCGGATGGCGGCAATCTCCGACGGTTCGACGCAGGCATGCACCAGAGCCTGAACGCCGGCCTCTCGCCAGCGCTGGGCAACCGCATCGAGGTCCGCATCAAAGTTGCGGAAGACGATGTGGCAATGGGAATCAACCAGGGCTGCCGTCATGGCTGCTGAACATCACGGCGCAGCACCATCGTGGCGTGGACATCTCAGACCTGGGCGACCGCGGGCTCGATCGCTTTCTTGACCGCAGCGCTGAGACGCGATTTCTGGTTGGCGCCGGTGTTGCGGTGCAACACACCGACCTTGACGGCCTTGTCAATCTTGCTGAAGGCCGCGCTCATGGTCTTCTGCACAGCTTCCTTGGCATCGTTACCGGGCTCCTGGCTGTAGGCCGAGCAGGCGGTGAGGCAGCGCTTCATCAGGGTGCGCAGGGCCGACTTGTAGGTGCGGTTGCGCAGACGGTTGCGCTCGGCCACAAGGATGCGTTTTTTCGAGGACTTGTTATTGGCCACAGGCGATCAGACGCGGAGCACGGCAAACAAAAATCTTACCCTCTTGCAGAACACCTTGACCCGCCAGGTCAAGAGCACCGCCCGCACGCCTGCCCTGCCGCCACGCCCTAGGTTGAAGCCCTCACACTCCTGGTGCCTGCAACCTGCGCGATGGTCGTCTCCTCCACGCCCCCGACGAACGCCGCCACCATCGCCTGTCTGCACGACAGCCGGGAGGCCACCGCCAGGCTCGCGGCCATCGCCGAGCGCACCGGTGGGACCCAGATGGCCGCTGCCGCCGCGAGCGTCGAGTCGATCGTGCGTCAGGTGGTCGAGCAGGGCGATCAGGCCCTGCTGGAGCTGAGCGAGCGTTTTGACGGAGTGAGGCCCGATCCGCTGCGCATTCCGGCGGCGCGCCTCAGGCAGGCCTGGGAAGACTGCAGCGCCGACCTCAGCGATGCCCTGCTGCTGGCGCACCGCCGCATCCTCGATTTCCACCAACGCCAGATGCCGCCGGATCTGAGCGTGACTGGCCCCCACGGCGAGCAGCTGGGCCGCCGCTGGCGACCGGTGGAGCGTGCCGGGCTCTATGTGCCCGGAGGCCGGGCCAGCTACCCGAGCACCGTGCTGATGAATGCCGTGCCGGCCAAGGTGGCCGGAGTCAAGCGCGTCGTGATGGTGACCCCACCTGGGCCTGGGGGTGAGCCGGATCCCACCGTGCTGGCGGCCGCCCACCTGGCAGGCATCGATGAGGTGTACCGGGTCGGTGGCGCCCAGGCGATCGCCGCCCTGGCCTACGGCACCGAGACGATTCCCCGGGTCGATGTGATCACCGGTCCGGGCAACCTGTACGTCACCATGGCCAAGAAGCTTGTGTTCGGGCGGGTGGCAATCGATTCGCTGGCGGGGCCTAGCGAGGTGTTGGTGATTGCCGACGGGAGTGCCGAGCCGGATCTGGTGGCCGCCGACCTGCTGGCCCAGGCCGAACACGATCCACTGGCTGCGGCGATCCTGCTGACCACCAGCAGCGAGCTGGCCGCTGCCATGCCTGCCGCCCTGGAAGCCCAGCTGCAGAATCACCCCCGTGCCGCGATCACCCGCCAGGCTCTGCGCGACTGGGGGCTGATCGTGGTCTGCAGCGATCTGGAAGAGGCGGCTGCCCTGAGCGACAGCTTTGCTCCCGAGCACCTTGAACTGCTGGTGAACCAGCCCGAACCCCTGGCCGAGCGGATCAAGCATGCCGGCGCGATCTTCATGGGACCCCACACCCCTGAAGCGGTGGGCGATTACTTGGCCGGACCCAACCACACGCTGCCCACCAGCGGCACGGCCCGCTTTGCCGGGGCCCTGAGCGTCGAGACCTTTCTGCGCCACACCAGCCTGATCCGGTTCAACCGGGCAGCTCTGGACGCCACCGGACCCGCCGTGGTCACCCTGGCCGAAAGCGAAGGCCTGCACAGCCACGCCGAATCGGTGCGCCGGCGACTGGGCTGACAGCTGCTCTGACGGCTGGGTTAGCGGGAGGTCAGCGCTTCACCAGATCGCGCACACCGACGATGCCAGCGTTGATCTCGCCCACCAGCACCTGATCGGTGAGGTTCACGAACAACCCGTTCTCGAGGACCCCGGGAAGGTTGTTGATCTCCTTTTCAAGCGCCGCGGGATCGGCGATCCCATTGGCGAAGCGGACGTCGAGGACAAGATTGCCCTGATCTGTGACCACAGGGCCGGCCTTTTTGACCGCCATGCGCAACTGGGCCTCGCCCCCCATGGCAGCGAGCTGAGCCTGAACCTGGCGCCAGGCGCCGGGCAGCACTTCCACAGGCAGCAGAAAGCCAAGATTGAGCCGATCGACCAGCTTGGTGGAGTCGACCACCACCACAAACCGCTCGGCTCGGCGAGCCACCAGCTTTTCCTGCACGTGGCAGGCGCCGCCACCTTTGATCAACTGAAAACCGGGATCGACCTCATCGGCGCCGTCGATGGCCAGATCGATGCGGTCGATGGCATTGAGACTCTTGAGTGGGATCCCGAGCTCAGCCGCCAAAACCTCGCCCTGAAAGGACGTGGTTACCCCGGTGATGTCGCGCAGCTGACCCTGCCGCAGCCGGGCCCCCAGGGCCTGGATCATGAGCGCGGCGGTGGAGCCCGAGCCCATACCGACCACCATGCCGCTACGGATCTGCTCGGTGGCGGCCAGGGCGACGGCCTGTTTCATCTGGTCCTGAAGATCAGCCATCGATCGCCGTGAGGTCAGGAGGGAGCGCGACCGTAGCAAGGTGGCGAAACGGCGTCTAACCCGCGTGGGGCAGAGCCGCGGGTGAGATCGACAGGTGCAATTCGCTCTGACCGCGGATCACGGTGAGTTCGAGGGGCTGGCCCACGTCAGCGTGTTCGACCTGCCGCAGCAGATCGCGGGGTTCGTTGACGGGTTGGTCATCCATCGACACGACAAGATCACCGCGCCGCAGGCCCGTCTTTTCGGCCGGACTGCCCTCGATCACCCGCTGCACCAGGGCGCCATCGCGCTCGGGGAGCTGCAGCAGGGCATCTGGATCCCGGTTGTTGTCGCGGGCGCGTCGGGCCGTCAGGGGGACCAGCTGCAGACCCAGATAGG
>Ga0169931_10005294_pt1 | contig 19702 bp, 20 predicted proteins | sample Kivu_15m_20L_FD_129675 | JGI IMG/M metagenome (GOLD analysis project Ga0169931, IMG submission 129675) | Freshwater microbial communities from Lake Kivu, Western Province, Rwanda to study Microbial Dark Matter (Phase II) - Kivu_15m_20L... | ecosystem: Environmental > Aquatic > Freshwater > Lake... | reverse complement strand
TTCCACCATGCAAGGTTCAACGGAAACCACCTTTTATATCATGGCCGTTTATTTTGGTAGTATTGGCATTATTCGTACCAGCTACACACTGCCAGCTGCCCTGTGTGCTGATGTGGCTGGAATTCTGGCATCTTTGGCAATTTGCCGGATAATGTTTTGAAGAAACTTACCCCAAAACTGCATGAACATCTTAACAACACCGGCTAGAATAATCAAAGTTATATCCACAATTTTTATGTCTGCTGCCATTGGCTGGGAGTTGTGGAATATTTATACAGTCATCAGTCATATTAGTATACCCCCTGCCCTAAATTTTATTTTTTGGTTAGAACGTTTTGCCATTACAGCCCACTTAATAGAAGCCGTAATTGCTGCTCTTTATGCAGCAACCAAACAAAAAACCCCCATTAAATACGCTATTTATACCTTTTTTGTGGGTACTGTGGCTTTGATAGAACTATTTGCCGTAGAAGAAAACAGGATAAAAAGCTTACATAGCATAACTATCAACACCCGGCTTACAAGTGAAATATCTGCAAACCAGGTACAGCAAATAACGGTAAAATTAACTAAATTAACAATCTATTTCCCATTGACTTACCTGTTATATCATGTATTGCGATTACCTGGTACAGATCCTCACTGCCCGTGTGTATGATGTTGCCCAAGAAACACCACTGGAGTATGCCCCCAACCTCTCCACACGATTAAATAATCAACTCTTGCTGAAGCGGGAAGATATGCAGTCAGTCTTCTCCTTTAAATTGCGGGGTGCTTACAATAAAATGGTTAATCTTTCTCCCCCATTGCTACGCCGGGGTGTCATAGCTGCATCTGCGGGAAATCATGCCCAAGGTGTCGCCCTTGCTGCTAGTCGGTTGGGAACACAAGCAATTATTGTTATGCCCGTGACTACTCCCCTGGTTAAAATAGATGCTGTTAGGGCTAGGGGTGCGGAGGTGGTACTACATGGTAACACCTACGATGATGCTTATGCTTACGCCCGCCAATTGGAAGCAGAAAAAGGACTAACTTTTATTCATCCCTTTGATGATCCTGATGTCATTGCTGGACAAGGGACAATTGGTATGGAAATTTTGCGCCAATATCAACAACCCATCCATGCTATTTTTGTAGCCATTGGTGGCGGGGGCTTAATTTCGGGAATTGCTGCTTATGTAAAGCGATTGCGCCCAGAAATTAAAATTATTGGTGTTGAACCCGTCGATGCAAACGCCATGTATCAATCAATGAAGGCTGGTCATCGGGTGGAGTTGTCCCAAGTGGGTTTATTTGCTGACGGCGTAGCAGTGCGACAAGTGGGGGAAGAAACTTTTCGTTTATGCCAAAACTATGTAGATGAAATTATTTTGGTTGATACAGATGATACTTGTGCTGCTATTAAAGATGTTTTTGAAGATACAAGATCAATTTTAGAACCTGCCGGCGCTTTGGCTATCGCAGGTGCTAAAGCCTACGTTGAACGAGAACAAATTCAAGGGCAAACTTTAATTGCTGTTGCTTGCGGTGCTAATATGAACTTTGACCGTCTTCGTTTTGTGGCCGAACGGGCAGAGTTCGGAGAACGTCGTGAAGCAATTTTTGCAGTGGCTATTCCTGAACAACAAGGCAGTTTGCGGAAGTTTTGCGAATGTATTGGCAAGCGCAACCTGACTGAGTTTAATTATCGCATTGCCGATGAAAAAGAAGCTCATATTTTTGTGGGTGTGCAAATTCAAAACCGTGCTGATGCAGCCAAAATGGTAGAAACTTTTGAAAGTTGCGGTTTTAAAACCATTGACTTAACAGATGATGAATTGACAAAATTACACCTGCGGCACATGGTTGGTGGACACTCTCCCCTAGCACATAATGAATTACTTTATCGTTTTGAGTTTCCCGAACGTCCAGGGGCATTAATGAAGTTTGTGGGTTCTATGAGTCCTAATTGGAATATTAGTATGTTTCATTACCGCAACAATGGGGCAGATTATGGGCGAATTGTGGTGGGGATGCAAGTACCTCCCCAGGAAATGCAGGAATGGCAAGGTTTTCTTGATAGCCTCGGTTATCGTTATTGGGATGAGAGCCAAAACCCTGCATACAAACTCTTTTTAGGTTAAATTCCGTAAGACCGAGGATAAGGCTTGAGGAGTGTTTTACCTTGATAAACATGAACAACATTGATCTCGACTCCTCCCCGCTTAATGGGGATGGTGGCAATTTCAGTTAGACTGTTAAAATGATGACGATAGCTAGCCATCAAGTCTGTTCTATTTTTAAAGGCAGCTGTGGTAACATAAAGTGCGTCCTCTCCTAGCCATTGGTCGGCTTTTGACCAATAAGCAAAGCCCCGCAAGTCTTGACCAATATCAAAGCAGGTAATGGGGGTGTTAGTTATGGGTTTGAGCGACATGGCAATGGGACCCGCGAGGTAATAACGATTGGTAAATATAAAGCTGGAGTTTTGTAACGCTGTCTGCAAGATGGGAGATGTAACAAAGCCTTGCCGTAATTGCTGAATGTCGATTAATTCTGTGGATGGGTCCTGTTGAGGCGGTAAAAATCCCCCCATAATGGCGTTTTGGCTGGGTTTTTGGAATATACCCGTGGTCACTTGCAGAAGAGCAATGAGTAAAATGGTCGCAATCATCAGCCCAGAACCTAAAAGCCATCGCCGCACCCAACACCGCGATCGCTTTTCCCAAATACTTACTTGTTCTCCTAGCAACACAGTTACCCCCCAAAATCCCGGCATTGCCCAAGCTGGTAAAATTTGCCTATATCCTCCCATAAGGGTAAAACCTAAAGTCAAGGGTAGAGATACCCATAATATCAATAGTTCAGCATTTGGGTAATTTCTCCACTGGTTTGATGATTTTTGAGAGAAAATTTTGGTTATTCTATCTAAAAATGTTCGCAAATTAACCCACCAAAGGGGTAATCCTATGGAGGGGAACAGATAACCCATCTCAGCTAAACACACACCAACCACACTGAGGACACTATAACCACTCTGGGGTACTGCACGTTCTGACTGAAAACGCAAAGAAACCCAATCATGTTGTAAATTCCAGAATAAAATAGGGGAAATGGTAATAATACACAAGCCTATCCCCAGCCATGTCCAGAAGGAAGCCATAGCACACCGATGACGGGGACTAGTTAAGCAAAAACCTACCAGCCCCAAACCTAACACAAAACCATGATATTTACTTAAACAGGCTAATCCTACTAAAATTCCCAGGATGGCTAAACGGTAACTGGGTTGGTATACATCTACATCTAACTCATTGTTGGTGGGGGGTTTGGCTTGAGAAAAAAACTCATGGGCCGCACAATATAAACTAGCAGACCAAAATAATATCAATGGGGCATCCGGAAGACTGAGAATACCAAAACCAATCATGAAAATGGGGCTAATAGTGGCGATCGCTAAGGTAAAGTAAGCAGCCTTAGAGGAGAATAACTGACGGCTAGTAAGATATAATAATATTAAACTGCCTGTGTAACAAATCAGCGCCCCCAGGCGAATTGTAAATTGAGAAACTACCCCAGTCAACCAAGGACCCAAGCCCGTGGTTAGCGCCACCATCACGGGATGATCAAAATAACTCCAGTCTAAATGCAGGCTATAGAGATAGTAATAAGCTTCATCAGCAGTTGGGTATAGCCAGAAAGCTATCAAACCTCTAAATACTAGTCCCCCAACTAGCAAACAAAGCAACGACTGATTAGTTTTTTCCACCAACCATTTTTTGGGTATGTGCATTTACTGACATCACCGCTAAAATTTAGATTAATCATTTGACACTCCCTGACCCTTTAGGACGGGGATTCTGTATTCTACCTTGCCACTCGCTCCAATAACCCAAGTTGCCGGTAATAAAATCCGGACAATGATAAAATGTAGGAGTCCTAACATTTGAAATTGTTTCTCCCCATCCCTCTCAATAGCCCACATTTATTTATGGTTTTACCCAGAGGGGATACAAGCCCAAAGGTGAGGTGGTTTTTTAATGACTAATGATCAAATCAGCCAAAAATTATCTTTCCCCGCTATGGGCTGCGGCACTTGGGCATGGGGTAATCAATTACTCTGGGGATATGATGAAAGCATGGATGAAGAGTTACAAGGTGTTTTTAACCTCTGTGTCAGTAATGGTGTAACCCTGTTTGATACTGGTGACTCCTACGGAACCGGAAGGTTAAATGGGCGCAGTGAGTCACTACTGGGAAAATTTACCCAAGCATATCAAGGAGTAAATAAAGATAATATTTCCATTGCCACTAAGCTAGCGGCTTATCCGTGGAGATGGACTCGTCAAGCAATGGTCAAGGCTTGTCTGTCCTCTACCCAACGCCTGGGGAGAAACGTAGACTTAGTACAAATGCACTGGTCAACCGCTAATTATGCCCCTTGGCAAGAATTAGGCTTGTTGGATGGTTTAGCAGATTTATATGAACAAGGTTTAGTTAGGGGGGTGGGCTTATCTAATTACGGACCTAAACGGCTGCAACGTGTATATAAGAAATTGGCAGACCGGGGAGTCCCCATTACCACCCTACAAGTACAATATTCTTTACTGTCTACTTATCCTGTAACTCAATTAAAACTTAAGGATTTTTGTGATCAGTTGGGAATTAAGTTAATTGCCTATAGTCCCTTGGCTTTGGGCATATTAACGGGGAAATATCAAGAAAAAAGCAGTTTACCGCCCGGTATCCGGGGTTTATTATTTAGGCAACTATTACCGGGAGTGCGATCGCTTTTAGGATGTTTGCGGGATGTGGCAGAATCCAGAAATAAAACCATGTCTCAGGTAGCAATTAACTGGTGCATCTGTAAAGGAACTATCCCCATTCCCGGGGCGAAAAGTGTGGCACAAGCACGGGAGAATATAGGGGCTTTAGGTTGGCGCTTAGATGCTGGGGAAATTGCGTCTTTAGATCAAGCAGCTGCTACTACAGATAAAAAAATGGTGCAAAACATTTTTCAAACTCAATGATAAATCCCCCTCTGCCCATACCCTCATTTTAGGGAAGTTCCGGAAAAACCCATTTAGGCGGTTCCGTCATTTTTTTCCGCAGGCGTTCTTCTGCTATTTCCAGCATTTGGTCTAAGGAAGTTTCCTGAATAAACTTGCTGGTGGCTTCTCTAAACTCGACGTGGGGGCATTTATCCCCTAAAATGCAGCCGTTAACGCAGGTTTCTACACAATTAATTTGCTGTTCCACAGTGATTTCCTCTCTTTAAAACATATGGCAGATACCAATGATCTAACTCTGGTAGCATCAGTACTATCGACTACTACTTTGACCTACTCTGTAAAGGTGCGGTGTAATATCCAATTCATTTACCTTGGGTGAACATCCCTGAGAGTTTGTTGTACCCAGGCAGCTTTTCAGATTGCTTGCAGAAATGTAGCGCATCATTCCAGACAACCCTTACACAACCATACAACCGAGCTAAACTCTGTTGCTGTTGGTCTGTCGGGTAAAATCTGTATTGATATCTAGCTTTCATGCTTTGTGCTAACATTAATCTGTTAAAATAGATTATACAGTATTTAAGCAAAAATAACAAGTGGTTTAAGACATGAAAGACATAGTATCTCAGTCCTGAAAATACACTTGAGGTGCTGAAGAAATATATCCAGAATCAAGAAAAGCCGTCGTATAACGACGGGGTTTTCAACCCATTTTTTAGATAATTTTTTTGCTAAAAACTTAACTCATGTCCCAACTCTTAGCTATTACTGAAACCATTGCCGCCATCGCCACTGCTGTCATGCCTCAACAGGGTAGTGTTAATATTGTCCGGGTATCTGGTTCCCAGTCTATGTCCATTGCTAAAGCTTTGTTTTACGCCCCTGGAAGTCAACTTTGGGAAAGTCACCGCATTCTTTACGGTCATATCCGCCATCCCCATACTAAAGAATTAGTTGATGAAGCTTTATTATTAATCATGCTCGCCCCCCGTTCTTATACTCGTGAAGATGTGGTAGAATTTCACTGCCATGGGGGAATGATGGTAGTACAGCAGGTTTTACAACTGTGTTTAGAACAAGGAGCTAGACTTGCCCAAGCAGGGGAATTTACTTTCCGAGCATTTTTAAGTGGACGAATGGATTTAACCCAAGCTGAAAGTATCGCCGATTTAGTCGGAGCTAGATCCCCCCAAGCTGCCCAAACTGCTTTAGCTGGTTTACAGGGCAGATTAGCCCGTCCTATCCGGGAGTTACGCGGCAAATGTTTAGATATTTTGGCGGAAATAGAGGCTCGAATTGATTTTGAGGAAGACTTACCCAGATTAAATAGTAAAGCCGTAACATCAGATATTGAACACATAGCCACAGAAGTTAACAGATTATTAACGACAAAAGATAAAGGCGAATTGCTGCGAACAGGTTTAAAAGTGGCAATCGTAGGGCGGCCTAATGTGGGTAAATCTAGTTTATTGAATGCTTGGAGTCAGAGCGATCGCGCCATTGTCACTGATTTACCAGGTACAACTAGAGATGTGGTAGAGTCTCAGCTAGTGGTGGGGGGAATTCCCGTGCAAGTCTTGGATACTGCGGGTATTAGGGAAACAGCAGACACAGTGGAAAAAATAGGCGTAGAGCGATCGCGACGTGCCGCTAGTGCTGCTGATTTAGTATTATTAACTGTTGATGCGGCCGCAGGATGGACGGAAGAAGACCAAGACATTTATACACAGGTGCAACACCGCCCCTTAATTCTAGTGATCAATAAAATTGACCTGGTAAAAACAGGAAATATTAACCTTGGTAAATATCCCCATATTGAGCCAGTTGTTACCACAGCAGCAGCCCAAAGTCAAGGTATTGATGCTTTAGAAACAGCCATTTTACAAATAGTACAAAGAGGAAAAGTGCAAGCTGCGGATTTGGATTTAGCAATTAACCAAAGGCAAGCGGCAGCCCTAACTAAAGCTAAAATAGCTCTAGAACAACTACAACTCACAATTGTCAAACAATTACCCCTTGATTTCTGGACAATTGACTTACGAGATGCTATTCAAGCATTAGGAGAAATTACCGGAGACCAAGTTACAGAGTCAGTGCTAGATCGGATTTTTAGCCGTTTCTGTATTGGCAAATAAATAATTAAACCCGTTAACACAACAATTTTATTGATTACCAATGTCTTATATAGCTGAAAATAATCCTACCAACGCCCTAATAGTGGGGGCTAGTCAAGGTATAGGACTAGGGTTTGTGAAAAAACTCCTAGCTGATGGAAGAATTACCAAAGTGTATGCAGCTTATCGTCAACCTGAATCAGCCGGGGAGTTGATGGCTTTAGCCAATCAATATCCTAATAAATTAACTTGTCTATCCCTAGATATTACTGAAGAATCCCAAATTGCCGCAAGCGTGCAACGCATTGCAGCAGAAGTGAATAAATTGCACTTAGTAATTAACTGTGTAGGTATATTACATGACCACACCTTACAACCTGAGAAAAGTTTAAAACAAATTAACGCGGAAAATTTGCTGCGCTACTTCCAAACTAACAGCATAGGTGCTATTCTACTAGCTAAACATTTATTACCCTTATTTCGCCATAGTGAAAACAGCGTATTTGCCACCATTTCCGCTAAATTGGCCAGTATTGGCGACAACCACATTGGCGGTTGGTATGGCTATCGTGCTTCTAAAACCGCCCTGAATATGTTTATGCGAACAGCAGCAATTGAATATGCAAGAACCTGTCGGAAAACATTACTAGTAACCTTACATCCAGGAACAACAGATACACGCCTCTCCCGTCCATTCCAAGGAAATGTACCAGCGGAAAAACTATTTTCAGTGGAACTTACTGTTACTCAATTACTGTCTGTAATTGAACACCTCCAAGACGGTGACACTGGAGAATTTTTTTCCTGGGACGGTAGTAAATTACCTTGGTAACACCTGACAATAATGAACAGTTCTGATTATAATTCCTTTCCAGAAGAACCAGTAGATTTAACTCCCAAAACCATTAAACGAGTAGAAAAGGGAGTGGCCTCCGCTAAAGATAGCGCAGTGCGTCAAACTACATCAGAAATTCTGCATCGGTTGGAAGCCATGGCTGAGGGACACCCAGAAACTAGAGTCCATGCTACTATACGCCGTTGCGTAGTGCGATCGCTCATTCATACTTTGTTTCGTGTCCAGGTGGAAAACCAGGACAAAATACCAAAACAACCAGCCATCATCGCCGCTAACCATCTCCACCATCTCGACCCCTTATTATTGCTGGGGGAACTCCCTACTTATCCCCACTACTACCTCCTCGGTGATGCTCGTACCCTGTATAACAAATTCTGGAAACGTTGGCTACTGCGGTTAGTGGGGGGTGTAATTCCCTTAGAACGGACATGGAGAGAAGAAGTCGCGGTTATAGAAGCTGCAAAAGCAGGAAGACAAGACCTTTTAGAACTAGCCAAAGCAATTGAGAACAACGTACCCACCGGGAAAGACATCCAAACTTTGCGACAAATAGACCGTATTGTTTTAGGAATTTTATCCCAGGGTGACGGATTAGTACTATTTCCCGAAGGACGGTTAGGAAGTGTTGAAGGTCAGTTACACCCCCTCAAACGGGGAACAGTAACTTATGCTTTACGGGCTGGCGTACCCATAGTACCAGTTGCACTCATTGGTACTCACCACCTTTATTTAGGCAAAGAATTAACAGTGCGGTTTGGGGAGCCATTATACTTTCCTCCAACTTCCCGAATCAAGCGCCAAGAAGTGGATGCAGCTGTAGAGAAATTACAAAACGCCATGATTAACTTGTTACCAGATAACTATCAAGAACCACAGTGTGAGAAAGTGTTCAGTAATTTGTTTAATTATAAGTGATTGTCAGTTATCCCCGGTTTAGCGCTAGCTTCATACCGCATAACACCACAAGTGATTGGATTGAGAGGAGAATCATCATCATATGAGTGCCATGCTAACCGAATTTACCCTTGCCAACTTTAAAAGTTACAAAACCGGCCGCTTACCCCTTGGTTCTTTAACCTTACTAATAGGTGCAAACGCAGCAGGCAAAAGTAACGTCCTTGAAGGTTTGCGCTTTTTGTCATGGCTGGCACAAGGACAAAAACTTTCCAGTATTCAATATACTGTAAATATTACGCCGGGAGTAGTGCGCGGTCGAGTAAATGACTTATGCCGTCAAGGAGAACCACATTTTACCCTTGGATGCAGATTAAATTTACCTGAGTGGAACAAATTAAATATAAGTCTGAGCGTCCGTGATGGAGAATTACACATTGCTTGTGAGCAAATCACTGATTCAATCAATACAGTACCTTTATATGAGTTAGATCAACCTTCCCAGGGAATAAATACAGATGTCACTGTTAACTATAACAACTTTACCAAGGGAAGAAACAAGCCGAAAATAACTTGCACCGACCAAATGGCTATATTTGTGCAATTAGATAGTCCTGCTCGTTTTGATGCCAAATATGAAAACTCCCAAAAAATAATTCCTGAAACTGTCCGGGAATATCAACAAGTCTTAAATAATATTTTATTTTTAGATCCCGTTCCTGCCAGAATGCGTGAATACAGCTTTAAGTCTGATAAACGATTACGAGAAGATGGCACAAATCTTTCCAGCGTTTTATATCACTTATGGACAAACCAACCGGAAAATCAACAGATAATCCTTAATTTTATCCAAAGTTTACCAGAACAGGCTATAGATGGGCTAGATTTCCTGTTAGGTCCTAGGGATGAAGTGATGGTGAGATTGGCAGAAACTTTTGGTGATAATCGTCGCTACTGTGAAGCAGCATTATTATCAGATGGTACATTACGAGTATTGGCCATCGCTGCTGCTATGTTATCAGCTACAAAAGACAGTTTAGTAGTAATTGAGGAAATTGATAACGGTGTTCACCCCAACCGCGCCAAGCATTTATTAACAAGTATCCAAGATATTGCGGAAAAACGTAGACTGCGAGTACTACTTTCTACCCATAACCCCGCCTTAATGGATGCCTTACCTGATGTTGCCTTAGAGGATGTAGTTTTTTGTTTTCGAGATCCAGAGGAAGATAATAAAGGTAACAGTAGTTTAATTAGGTTGGGAGATATGTATGATTTTCCCAGTCTGATATCCCAAGGACAGCTAGGACACCTGGTAACTACTGGTATAGTTGATCGGTTCGTCAAGTCACCCCACACTCCAGAAGACAGAAAACAGCGAGCTATCGCCTGGTTATCTCGTTTACAGGAGTACGAAAATGAGTAGTATTTTCCTGATTGATACTAGTATATTCCTCAACATTCTGAATGTTCCCAACTGTAACCAGCATAGGAAATCAGTTCTTGAAGATTATAAAACCTATTATCAATCTGGTTGTACTTTTTTGTTACCTATGGCGACCATTATGGAAACAGGTAATCATATTGCCCAAAATGGCGACGGTACAATACGCAGAAAAACAGCTATACGTTTTGTCGAAGAAGTTAAAGCAGCATTTAAAGGGGAAGCACCCTGGCAAACTACGAAATTTCCAGATACAACTACAATATTAGATTGGATTGATAACTTTCCCAATCTAGCTGGACAAAACAAAGCCCCAGATAAACAAGAAGGAACAAGCTTTGGGGATCTCAGTATCATTGAAGAATTTAATAAATTGTCTCAACGTTTCCCTACAAGAGAAATATATATCTGGTCACTAGATAGGGATTTACAGAACTATCACCACAAGCCAACATTAAATATTCCCAGCTGATTCTACTGATTCCTTTTTAACTTACTACTCCATAACCTTTGGAAAAACTGAACAATTTTAACAATTATTTCTTCTAGCCAAAGTATGGCAAGGTCAAGCCACTCTAGAATTTGCTCTAGAGGATGTTTGTCATAACCAATAAAAGTAGCTTCAACTTCTATCCAGTCTGGCTGGTAATCAACTTGACTATCAGGGTGATTCTCTGTTATGGCTTGGGAGTTGAGGTTTTGACAAGAATTGTTTGGCCACTGTGTCAGATATCCTCTGTACTTCGGCGAATTACCAAATAAATCATTCCAATTTACCCAAGAATCTTTGTCTAAATCTTGATTTTGTAACTGTTTATTTGCAGTTTCAAGTGAGAAACGGTGCTGTAATTTCATCTGACTAGGATTTTGGGCAATTTTTGGATTTTTACCCCCACCAAAAAAGTAATTAATAGCAGCCGCAATTAAATTAGCTAAACTATCACCATTAACTGCCACATTTTCTCTAGTAGCGACTTGTTCTCGTCCGTAAATAAATATATTGAAAAATATATAAAATATATTAAAACATATATCAAGCTGGTTTTGGGCAACTTGGATAATTTCCTGGCTACCTTGTCGCACCGGTAATAAAGCGTTGGTTTCCCATTTAGCAATAGATGTATCTAGGAATGCTATTAATTTATCAGTATTAAGTGAGGTGGTTGGTGTGCTGTGAGGTAATGCTGGTATATTAACTCTAATTCTGCTGGTGAGTTGTGCTAATATTTGGTTAACTTTGCCTAGTAGTTTACTCTGTGGTTGATTAGCAGTTAACCGCCAATCATGCCAATAATTACCAACTTCACTAATAATGCGGGCTGCTAATTTTGCCTGTTGCTGGGGTGTTAAAACATCTAAAATTTCATTGTCCGCAGTGACAAGGACTAAGTTACGATTGACTAAACTAGTGGCAATTCCCCGCACTACTGGCAAATAAGGCTGGATGTTTTCCGGCGAATTTTGGGAATTTGTGAACTTAGTCGGTTGGTTGGGGAGATGACCCCAAAGTTTTGAGGACACAAAACCCCACCAGGTCAAAGGTGGAGATTTTGACTCAGAAGGTAAACTTTTGACTGCTGCTAGGACTTTTTCAATGGGTGTATCAACACTTGAAGGGGTTTCCGGTTCTAAGTTTAACCGGGGTGGTGGTTCTTGAGATCCTAGAGTTTTGGGTGCTGATGTAGTGGGATTCAATAATAGGTATATGGGGTAAAGTAATAATTCCACACCCCACTGAGTTGCAACCTGCAAGTTACGGAGGGTATGATCCCACTGTTGTGTCAACCGCCGAGATTGCAGGTGGACAAAGTTTAGTAGTCTGCTTTGATAACGTCCAGAGGAACCGGAAGACATGATGGTAATTTATCGGTTTTAGTCTTGTTGATTTGTGATACTCCCGCCCAACAATAAGTAAATAACTATGGCAACTAACTTGATCTTAACGAAAATATGAACCTGCCCATATCACAATCTCATAATCAATTAATTTCGGCAACTGTTGACCACCTGCGTTCTTTTTGTCAGGTTAATATTCAATCTAGTTGGCTATACCAAGAATCTGACTGCAATATAGCTCATCTTGCTACATCTGATTGGTCTACTTGGCAGCCCGTCCAGCTTAATCATAAGAAACATATTACCTGGACAGGAGGGAAAAAAGTGCTGTGGTTGGTGCAAAAGTTGATAGTTCCCTCAAATTTACATGGTTATGCTTTAACTGGTTTGTCTTTGCGGTTGGCGTTGCTCTGGTGGGCAGATTCAGTTGAGATTTATGTTAATGGCGAGTTAGTGCTGGAGGGAGATTTATTTGATTGTGCGCCAAGGGTTTTGCTTGGTCAAGGGGTGACTCCTGGTGAGGAGTTTCTTGTGGCTTTACGTTTAGTCAGTCCTGGACATGATCATGGTGCTTTGGTGCGATCGCTGCTTGTATATGAGTCCAATGATCATCATAATCCTGATCCGGGTTTTTTGGCGGATGAGTTGGCGGTGGTACAACTTTTTTTAGCCAAGTTTACCCCAGAAAGGTTGGTGGCTTTGGCCGAGGGTTTAAGTGAAGAGAGCAACCAGCAGGAATTTTTCAAGATTTTGGCCGCTCATTACCGCCGTATTTCAGCGTGTATAGACGGTTTAAAGAGTAAAATCTATTTATTAGGTCATGCTCATTTAGATTTAGCATGGCTTTGGCCTGTGAGTGATACTTGGAAAGCCGCACAAAGTACTTTTGAGTCAGTGCTAAAGTTACAGGCTGACTTTCCTGAGTTGATTTTTTGTCATTCAACCCCAGCCCTTTATGCTTGGGTTGAAGAACATCGTCCAGATTTATTTAAAAAAATTCAACAACAAGTAGAAGCCGGACAATGGGAAGTCGTGGGCGGTTTGTGGGTAGAACCTGAACTTAATTTAATTTCTGGTGAGTCTATTGTCCGTCAGTTGTTGTATGGTCAGCGCTATATACGGGCTAAGTTTGGTCAGTTTTCCACTGTGGCTTGGTTACCAGACACTTTTGGTTTTTGTGCTACCTTACCGCAGTTTTTAGTCAATGGGGGAATTGAGTTTTTTGTCACTCAAAAATTACGCTGGAATGATACTACTGAGTTTGATTATGAGGCTTTTTGGTGGCGATCGCCTGATGGGAGTAAAATTTTTAGTCTCATGTCTGCCCTCATCGGCCAAGGAATTGACCCGGTAAAAATGGCAGCATACGCCTGTGAATGGCAAAGCAAAACTGGTTTAAAAGATAGCCTCTGGCTTCCTGGGGTTGGCGACCACGGAGGCGGACCCACCCAAGATATGTTGGAAACTGCCCGACGCTGGCAAAATTCCGCTGTTTTTCCTGATTTAGAATTTACCACTGCACAACAGTATTTACAGCATATCCAGGAACAAGCAACCGAACCCTTTCCCACCTGGAACGATGAATTATACTTAGAATTTCATCGTGGTTGCTACACCACCCACGCAGATCAAAAACGCTGGAATCGCCGTTGTGAAGACCTATTATATCAAGCTGAACTATTTGCTACTATAGCCACTCTCACCTGTAACAGTACCTACCCCTACCAAAAAATTACCACAGCTTGGCAGCAAGTATTATTTAACCAGTTTCACGACATCTTACCAGGTTCTGCCATTACCCAAGTTTATCAAGATGCACTACCACAGTGGCAGCAAGTGGAACAAGTAGGAACCGAAATATTACAAGCATCACTGTTAGCCATTGCTTCCCAGACCGTTCTACCCCCACCCCCCCATCCTCAAGCACAACCAATATTTGTTTTTAATGCCCTGAATTGGCAGCGTTCTGAGGTAGTATCTGTAACCATACCTTCATCTGAGCAACAATGGCAAGTCCAGGATATTTCCGGAAAGCCGATGATCTCTCAGTTATCAGCATCCTCAGAACTACTATTTTTAGCTGGAGAAATCCCCCCAGTTGGCTATGGGGTGTTTTGGATTTTTCCCGGTTGTTCATCTCCTCAATTCCCCATGTCCTCAAACTGGACTTTAGAAAACCAATACCTGCGGGTGATGATTAATCCTGACACCGGGGATTTATCCAGTGTGTTTGATAAAATTCATAACCGAGAAATTTTAACTGGTGCCGGTAATCAACTACAAGCTTTTGAAGATAGCGGTCAATATTGGGACGCTTGGAACATTGATCCTAATTATGCCCAACATCCTTTACCAGCCACAGAATTAAAATCTATACAATGGCTAGAACAAGGAATAGTACAAAGTCGTTTACGAGTCGTGCGTCAATTAGGTGGGTCGGAATTTTGCCAAGACTATATCTTACAAGCGGGTTCACCAGTGTTAAAAATTGCCACTACTGTGCATTGGCGAGAAAATCAGGTCATAGTCAAAGCGGCTTTTCCAGTGAATGTAGAAGCTGATTTTGCCAGTTATGAAATTCCCTGCGGTGCAATTCGTCGCCCCACTCAACGCGACACAGCCGCAGCACAAGCTAAATGGGAAGTTCCCGCTTTACGTTGGGCTGATTTAACTGAAGAAACCGAAAAAGGTATTTATGGTGTTAGTTTGCTCAATGATTGTAAATATGGTTATGATAGCCAACCCCGTCAATTACGCCTCACCCTGCTACGCAGTCCGAATTGGCCTGACCCAGAAACTGACCGAGGCTTTCATCAGTTTACATACGCACTGTACCCCCACCCAGGCGGTTGGGAGTCAGCCCACACCGTGAGGCGTGGTTATGAGTTAAACATACCCTTACAAGTCATTACTTACCCTCTAATTCCTGACCACCAGTCACACCCTCACCCCGATACTACACGGTCTAGGGTCAGTTTTCTAAATTTATCGGCTGAAAATTTAATCTTAATGGCTTTCAAACCTGCTGAAGATCAGACCCAGCAATTAATCTTGCGGTGTTATGAATGTCATGGAGAAAGAGGGGAGTTGGTTTTGCAAGGTGATTTAGGGCTGAGTTTAAGAAATCAAGTAGATTTGTTGGAAGTTAACTCATCTGATTTACAAAACTTAAGCATACAGCCCTGGAAAATCGCTACTTTCCTAGTGAACAGTGAACAGTGATTAGCCTGTACACTGTTCCTCTAATCTAGTCTTCGTGATCTTCAAAGGGGTCCGCCAACTGTTTGCTAGGAGGTCCAAAGGAAATATAAATGGCAAAACCAGTAATGGCAACTAAGGCAGCGCCAACGGAAATACTAACAACTACTGCGGGTTCCATAAATTAGCTATTAATTATGAGTGCTATTCTTATAGAATATTACAGAAGATGAAAAAAAGCTTTGGTAACTGATCTTAGGTGAACTATGGCACAACGCACTAGGTTGGGAGATATTCTCAAACCCCTTAATTCTGAATACGGTAAGGTGGCTCCAGGTTGGGGTACTACCCCTTTAATGGGTTTTTTTATGCTCCTATTTTTCGTATTTCTGCTGATTATTCTGCAAGTTTACAATAAGTCTTTGTTGATTCAAGACGTACTTGTTGATTGGCGGAGTTTAGGCGGTTAACTGAACACAGCTAATTTATACCCGGCTTGTCCGGGTTTTTTTATCGGTGTAGCGTCCACAGTGTGAGTTATACTCGTAAAAGGCAAGATGCTCACACGACAATGATTATGCAAGATTTACCTTGGCATTGTATATTTATAGGAGAAACTGCATGAATATATTTGGTATCGGTTTGCCAGAAATGGCTCTAATTATGGTAGTGGCTTTGTTAATTTTTGGTCCGAAAAAGTTGCCAGAAATCGGCCGCAGTATGGGTAAAGCAGTTCGCGGTTTTCAAGAGGCTTCTAATGAATTTCAAAACGAGTTTAAGCGGGAAGCAGAACAAATACAACAAGCGGTAAAAACTTCTGCTGAAATCGAACCCAAAAAACTGGAAGCTGCTAAGTCTCATGATCAGGATGCTGCTGGTTCTTCCTCCATTAGTTAAGCAACAAGCCTGGAGTAACTAGGGTTGGCTGAATCAAGGTTAGTTATACCTGATAACTTTGTTTCCTGTTTCCTATCCTTACAAATAACCTTTTCAGCAAACCGCCAATTGATTTGAAGCAAAATGACAGAAGTAGTTACACAACCATCTTTGGTAATTCCCCAATTAATTGTGGGTTTGGGAAATCCCGAGCCTAAGTACGACCGCACGCGCCATAATATTGGCTTTGCGGCCATAGATGAACTATCGCGTCATTGGCTGATACCTTTGGCAGAAAACCGCAAGTTTCAGGGGGAGTATGGAGAGGGTGTAGCATTGGGTAATCATAAAGTGCGCTTACTCAAACCCTTAACTTACATGAATAACTCTGGACAGTCCATCCAGTCTGTGACTAGTTGGTATAAATTGTCGCCAGATTCTGTGCTAGTGATTTATGATGACATGGATTTACCTTTGGGTAAAACTCGTCTCCGCTTATCTGGTTCGGCCGGGGGACACAATGGTATGAAGAGTGCGATCGCTCATTTGCACACCCAAAACTTCCCACGTTTACGAATCGGTATTGGTAAACCCAATCATAGCAGTGATCAGGATAATTCTGAGTCTATTTCTCATGTGCTGGGCAAATTTTCCGCCGCAGAAACTCAACTCATGTCTGTGATCCTTGGGTTTGTGGTGGAATGTGTGGAATTTAGCCTTAAACAAGGGGTGGAAAAAACCATGAATCTTTGTAATACTCGCACTGTTGATCTAGCTTGATAACTAATGTTGGTATTTGGCAAGTGTCCCGCTATCCATCCCCACCCTATAGAGGAATGGGGAATTTCGCGGATATTTGTTAAAAACGTCGCTTGCGTCTAGCTAATACTGCCTTACGCTTGCGCTTTTCTAAAGGTGTTTCAAAGTGCCGATGAAATTTGACATCAGCTAATATACCAGCCTTAGAGACCTGGCGTTTAAACCGACGCAAAGCTGAATCTATACCTTCGTTTTCTCCTAGAACGACTTGGGTCATTCTTGCCGTATCCTCATAATCCATATCCTCCATTCTAATATTAGCTTTAAACTTAGCCAAACATCATCAGTTGTCTTCCCCATTACAGCCGATTTGTACTTGATGATGAAGCAAATTGTTACTTAATATATCTTTGGTTTAATAATTGGTAATCAGTATCTTTTGCTTTCAATTACTCAGAATTTGCAGCTAAAGAAAGAGCTAGTTGATAAAGTTGACGACGGGGAAGAGAGGTAATTTTTGCTAATTCTCGGCTGGCTTGCGATCGCGATATTCCCTGATTGATCATGGCCAGTAATTCCGCTTTGAGTTGTTCTTCCGTGAGTTGGGGTTGAGTAGGCGGAACCCCCGCAGCAATTAAAGTATATTCACCTTGGGGTTCACGTTGGCTATAATGGGCGATAGCCTCGGCAATGGTTCCCCGCCAAAATTCCTCATAAATCTTAGTTAACTCCCGTGCCAAGACAATTTGGCGATCGCTTCCCCAAACTGTGGCTAAATCTTGTAAAGTTTCTCGTAAACGATGGGGTGATTCGTAGAAAATTAAAGAGCGGCTTTCTGCCTGAATAGATGCTAAATATTCACGTCGTTTTTGTCCTTTAGCCGGGAGAAAGCCCTCAAAAACAAACTTATCCGTGGGTAAGCCTGCGGCACTTAAAGCCGTAATTGCCGCACTAGCACCAGGGATAGGCACAACTGCCAGCCCCGCATCAACACAGGCTTTTACCAATTCATAACCAGGGTCAGAAATTCCCGGCATTCCCGCATCACTCACCAAAGCGATGGCTTGTCCATGACTCAGATAGTCTAATAATTCCGGGATGCGGCTATGGCGGTTGTGTTCGTGGTAACTGATTTGGGGTGTTTTAATGTGAAAATGCTGTAATAATTTGCCAGTGTGGCGAGTGTCTTCTGCCGCGATTAAATTTACACTTTGCAAAATTCGCACTGCCCGAAAGGTAATATCTTCCAGGTTGCCAATGGGTGTACCGACAACGTAAAGTGTTCCTGGTGCGGGATCAGTGGGCATGAGTGAAAAAATAAGACCTAGCGCATAGAAATGAATGATTTAAAATCCCCACGGCGGTTATTTGTGGGTTTAATCACCTTGGATTTAATTTACCGGGCTGATTCTGCCTCTAGCAATAATCAACGGCGAGCAGAGCTACTGGCTTCAGACATGGGGGTTAGCCGTTGGCCATTTCAATCGCCCTCCCCATTCTTTAACTAATTCGCTTGCACTAATACCTCTAATTTTTGCTTCTTCTCCAATATTCTACCATGCCCTAGGTGTTAAAACTACGGTTGTTTTTGTTTTAAATTAATCATAAAGTATTGGTATATTTTTTAATCTTTTTTGTCCTTTCATCGTTGCCATTCTTAGATATACTATGTATACTAAATATACTAGAGGCAATAAAAAGGAGGTTATGCCAGAGTCTTAGAAACCAACCCCAAAAATACTATATACTATAGGAATATAAGGAGGAATTAATGCTAGACCTATCAGCAATATTAGCGATCGCCCGTCAGGTAAGTTGGGGTGCATTAGATATACTCAGATCCTACTACCACGGAACTGCACAAGATTTAGATGTACAGTATAAACAAGATGGTAGCCCTGCCACTGTGGCAGATACAGTTGTGAGTAAATATATTATAGAGCAGCTACAAGGGGCTTTGGGGCATGAGGATTTTGCTTATATAAGCGAAGAAACCTATAAATCACCACTAAAACCCACATCTTCTCAATGGGTGTGGATTATTGATCCTTTAGATGGTACACGAGACTTTATCCAAAAAACTGGGGAGTATGCCATTCACATTGCCTTAGTCAAAGAATCACGCCCGGTTTTAGCTGTGGTGGCTGTGCCGGAAGCGGAAAAGTTATACTTTGCCACTAAGGGAGGGGGTACATTTGTGGAAACCCGTGATGGATTTTCTCCCATACAGGTGTCTTCCGGTAAGCCCATTGAAGATTTAACCGTAGTTGTGAGTCGTTCTCACCGCAATGAACCTTTAGATTATTTACTAAAAAACTTACCTTGTCAAAATCATAAATCTGTGGGCAGTGTAGGTTGTAAAATTGCTACAATTCTAGAGCAACAAGCAGATATTTACATTTCTCTTTCGGGAAAATCTGCCCCTAAAGATTGGGATATAGCAGCACCAGAACTAGTTTTAACAGAAGCTGGTGGTAAGTTTACTCACTTTGATGGTAGTTTATTGCAATACAACACTGATGATATCCATCAATGGGGTGGTTTGCTGGCAAGTAATGGTGAGCATCATCAACAGCTATGTCAGACCGCTGAAAATTTGTTAAGTCCTATGGTTGACATACTCACCGACCTTGAAGGTCGGTGATTCTTGACAGTTCACAGTAACTCGCTGTCGAAACAGTCTTACAGTCACTCCCTGTCCATTTTAGGTCGTGCCGATGCCCCATGCCGACCA
>Ga0169931_10005293_pt1 | contig 19705 bp, 21 predicted proteins | sample Kivu_15m_20L_FD_129675 | JGI IMG/M metagenome (GOLD analysis project Ga0169931, IMG submission 129675) | Freshwater microbial communities from Lake Kivu, Western Province, Rwanda to study Microbial Dark Matter (Phase II) - Kivu_15m_20L... | ecosystem: Environmental > Aquatic > Freshwater > Lake... | reverse complement strand
GGTAAAAACATTTTTAGGTCTGAGGCCGAATGACGAGAAGAAGTTTAATTACCTTTCAACGGAAAAAATGATTATCCGTGGAAAAACTTCGATTTACCTGAATAATTCGAATTTAAATACAAATACAGATATAACAAGAACCTCTTCCAACGAGCCAATTAAGTCAAAGCTTAGTGTAAGTCAACACCCATGTCATCTAAAATCGATTAAGTCAAGTGAAAATGTTGATATTCTTTACACATTTACAAACAAGGAAATAGAAGAAGAAGAGGAATTGAAAATTAATAAAATATTTAAAACGCACCCGATTTTTAAATCACTCACAGATGAAAACATCCAATCTTTAGTAGATAATTTAGCCGCATATGAAATAAAGAAAGGATCTTTCATTTACAAACAAGGAGAGGAAGGCCTAGGCTTTTTCATAATCAAAAAGGGCAGCGCAGAGATTACTGGAAGTCGAGGAACAAAAAAGTTTTTGAATGAAGGAGATTCCTTTGGTGAATTGGCCTTGTTTTACAAATGCTTAAGATTAAATACAGTTATAGCGATAGAAGATATGCAAATTTTCATGTTGGACAGGCAGATTTATAGGAAGATTATGATTAATCAAAGCGACGAATTTAAACCAACGTTATTACACCTTAATTACATCCCATTGATTCAATCATTAGATGTTACATCGAAAAATAATTTATGCCACCTTACTTTCAAGAAAAAATTCGAAAAAAATCAAATAATAAAATTTCAAGACAGAATTAATAAGATATACATCGTAGAAAACGAACATAGCGGTTTTAATTGTATACTTGATAATAAGAATATTAAAGCTGTATATCCATCTCAATATTTTGGTGAAAATTTCATTTTTCCGGAATTAAGCAACGATAAACTCTATGATAACAAGATAATATTTCAAGCTATTCAAACTACTATCTGTTATGAAGTAGATTTAAAATTTTTTGAGGAATCATTAGGATTGGAATATAAACATATACTCAAATTATCCTTTTTGAAAAAGCTTCTTTTAAAAAGCATATTTTTCCTTCCCGAAATGATAGAAAATAGTATCGAAGAGATAGAGAAAATATTCTCTCTAAAATTTTACAAAAATCACGAATTAGTTTACGAAAAAAGTCATAAAAAGAATAAAAAAATAATGTTGATTATTGAGGGTGGACTAATCGATGTATGTATAAATATCATTAACTATTTAGAAATCTAATGACTATTTATCAAAAAAGGGAGGATTATTCGGAGAAGAAATAGTAAACATGAATAGAGAGTAATAATAAATTTAATTAAATATTTAAATAGTTTAGAATCTGATATATATGCAGACCCTTTCTGCCTTGTTTATGAATCAACATGGAAAACAGTAAGGAAACTCCTTAAAAGACTTTCTCAAACATCTTCTCTTAACATTTACAAGAGAATTAACAAAATAAAGAAAATTCAACTTTTAAAACATTTATCAGAATCCCAATTGATATCTATAGGAAATTTGTTACAAAAAGAAGAATATGATCAAGGCGAGGTTATTTACATTGAGAATTCATCAGCGGACAAAGTTTATTTAATCAACTTAGGAAGAGTAAAATTAACGAAGAATTCGAGGATAATAAGAGAATTAGACGAAGGTTGCAGTTTTGGTGTTTTATCATTACTAAACGAAGGAACTAGGACCTTCACTGCTACGGCTGTTACCACAGTGGTGGTATATAGTCTAAAGAAAGAATATTTTTTCAATATGATTGATGACCATTTGATGGAATATTTAAAAAATAAATTATTCCTAGAGGATAATCAAATAAATTTAAGCGATTTGTATTACATAACTTTTCTTGGAAGAGGTAAATACGGTAACGTATGTCTAGTTCATAACACTTCCTTTATTTACGCTATTAAATTCATTCCTAAGAAAATCATAGAAAAACAAAAATCGTTGGCTAAGTACATTTTATCCGAAAAAGAAATTTTGTTGTCTGTTAATCATCCATTTGTAGTAAAACATGTAAAAGCTTTAAAAAATGAACAAAATATTTTCTATTTAATGGAATATATAAACGGAATAAGCCTAGAAGAATATCTCAACAAAAATAGAGGAAAGAAATGTTTGAATGAAGCACTATTTTACACAGCCTGTCTTTTTCTCGTTGTAGATTATCTTCACAGAAAATGCATAATACATAGAGATTTAAAGCCAGCTAACATTTTAATAGATAAAAATGGATACATAAAACTTATTGATTTCGGAGGTGCCAAAAAAATAAAAGATGTGGCATATACAATTATAGGAACTCCTCATTATATAGCTCCAGAAGTTCTATTGGGAAAAGGATATTCCTTCTCCTGTGATTATTGGTCAGTAACAGTTATTATGTACTATATTTACTATGGTACCCTTCCTTTCGGTAACAATCATACAGATATTTTGGAAATATACAAAGAAATATTAAACAAGTAATATTAATAATAATATTTTAGAGAAGTTATTCTTCAAGATAATTTCAACAGTGCCAATATAAATAATTTCTTTACAATTATGTTTGATAAAAAACAGTCCAACAGATTAAATTATTTTGAAATTATTTCTTCACATGAAGTTTTTGCAAATGTAGATTGGGAATATTTAATCGAAACTAAATCAAAACCTCCTTTCATTCCTAAAGATCTTCGAGATTGGAGTAGTAATCTAGAAAATCTGAGCAATCCCCTTGAAATTGCTATTCAGGTAATATTATAATCCATAATTTTAAACTCAATTAGAATAAAAAATTCGACATTAATTATGACAATCTTGAAAATGAAACATATATACCAACTGATTATAACTATATGTGGTACGATGAATTCTAAGTAATATAGAACCAGATTTGTATAGAGTCTCAATATAGATTAATTAATAATGAAATATTTAATTGTTTGTTAATATTTATTATAAGAAATTTAAAAAATTTACATTACGTATTAATAACAATTATATATTCAAACGATTTTTTTAATTACAAATTCGTTAAATTTTGTATAATTGAATCAATTAGATTTTATTTTATTAATATAGATTAAATTATAAAAAATAAATGATTAGACATGCTTACAATTGCATAAATGGAAAATTTCCTACTAAGAATGGAATATTATCCACTCATAATAAAATATTCAATAACTTTTTTGATTTGAAAAGAGAAAACTTAAATAAAAATAAACAAATAAGATTTTTTTCAGAAAAAAAACCACAATCTAAGCTAAATGAAATATTAGCATCTACATCAATTTTAGTCGAATCACAGATTCCTAAATCTAAAGAACTTTTTACATCAACGATTAGAAGTTTAAACATAGGAAAAAATTATTTCCGATATGTGAATCCAAGAAGGAAAAAAATTTTACTGACGCTGATGAATTCCTACATAAAACAATTTGAGGACAAACAGATTCAAAACGAAATCATCGTTGTATTAGACTTATTTTATAATAATGAATTGAATGGGAAAAAGTTTAACGAATTAAATCCAGAAGAATTGGAATTCTCAGAATCAATTTTATGGCATTTGAATTCGATCGTAATTTTGGACAGGATAGCGTCCCAATATTCGAGATTCGAATTCACAGAATACGACCAAATAATCAAGCAGCTAAATAATGTAAGTAAAGATAAAAGAAACAAGGCAAAGTACATATTTACAAACCATCCTAATCAGCCTAATTCTATTGATCAATTAAGAGCTTGTGCAGAGATATTTAAATCCTTAGAAGAAAATGATCTCTCATACATGGATAGTGCTATGAAAAATCTATCAGAGGCTCATGTTCAGAATAAGTTTACAAAGCCCTCTTTAAAAGATGAAGTTAATGCCTATCTTTCGATAACAATTCCTGAAGTAATTGATTCTTTTTCTATGATGTATGAACTCGGATTTAGAGATTTTGAGGATTTCTTTGAAACACCCGGCACTTTAATAGGATTCGATTTTTCAAACAATCCAAAAGAAAAAGTTGGAATGATGTCATACACACATGGTTTGAATATTAAGCATACGATCGAACAATATGTGTCTATAATCGAAGAAGCTGATTTAAAAGAAGAAATGAAAGAAATACTGAGACAATTCGATCACATTATTTTCTATGCAGAAAAATTAATTAATTTGCATGAAGATTATAGTTCTGGTAAGATAAATAAATCAGATTTTTTCATGTTCGTTCCTGTTAGTAATGTTGCTGGAATACAGTCTCAAATTGTAAAAATGTTAAAAGATCTTGAAATTTACTCAGATCCTAAAGTAAGTGAAACAAGTAAGAAGCTCTTGGCATTGATGTCTGTTTTTGGAATAGTAGGATGCACGGGACAAATTAGAATATCTGGATCAGAATTGAAATCAGAGGGGGAAAATTTTGATATCAATTCAGTAGATGAATCATTGAAAGACATTCTAAAGGAAATCTCCATTCTTAATTCAAACATTCAAGTAGCTGAAATGATGATATTCGAATATGATAAATTAAGTCAATACACTTTTCTTCAAAAGCTAATTGAATTTTATGGTGTTAACATAGAACTAGTACCTATGATGAAATCGTTTGATACTCCTAATCAAACAGGATCAAGCATAACCTGTTTTTCTCCAGCACAATCTATAACTAGAGAAGGCTTGATATTTTCTGAATTAAGAATGATGAAACAATATAAAAATCATCCAGAAAAATGGATTTTGATTGGGCAAGGAAATACAGCTGAGAGAGGCGGAGGGCCTTTCGGTCTCACTCATCAGAAATATCATGCATTAACAAGAATACAAAGGCAGAGACACATCAGAACAATTCAGGGATATTATTTTAGTTCCGAGTTCATTTGCAAGGATTTAATCTTTACATTTTTATTAAATGGTGCGATATACTTGAATATAGTTGATCATTTCGAGCCTTCCTTGGATTATATAGATTTTCTTTATGATTTAGATTGCATAGTAGGAGCACCTTTAAGAGAAATGCAGAAGACAATTGAATTCAACAAATTATATGTTGATAATCCTATAATAAAAACACTAGTTGAAAACTTTGATTATGCAGGTGCAGAAGATGTCCCAGTATCTTTTGATAATGTAAAGGAGCAATCTCCAATAGTTCAGGCTTATATATTTAGTGATAGATGCAGTTTCTCACATCCTGAACTGGCATTTTGGGACAAAGTGGATGAAAATTTAATTAAGAGAATGGCAAAGACTTATTATGATAATAACAGACACTTTAAATATATACTCTATTATTTCGGATTCTTACTCAAAAGATTTGATTTAGAATTTGCAAAATCCGAAGTTGGGATGGATGAGAAAAATCAAGTTTTCCAAGCATATCTTAAAGGAAGAGACGGTTTAGAAAAGATCCTGAACAATATAGGATTAAGCACAAGCAGTACTCCCATAGTGCAGATTTATAATCAACACCTCGGTCTTCTTACAACTTCATCACAAGAAGAAGCAAATCAAAAATTCGAAGCATATAGAATGTTATACTCATTACAAAATTATTATGTTAGAAGATATCTAAAGGATTTAAAAATGGAGAAGGATACATCAGAAAATAAGAAAAAGTTCCAGATAATACAATCAGCATTAGCAAATATAAGTACATTCAATGGTAAAGGATAATAAATCATCAATAAATAATAAATATACTTATCATCTAATTTTAAAGAAACTCCATGAATAAAATTAAAAAAACGAAATATTTTAGCCAAATAATCTTAATTTAAGCGTTTTATATATGCATAATTATCTTCAATACCTAGTTATATTTGAAATATTTTAATGTCTCAGAATGTGATTTAATATATCCAAATTATTTTGAATACGATGCCCAATCTGAAATTCATATAAGCAATATTTCTTCATTAAAATAAAATTATTTTTATTTAATGCTTCTAATTGCTATGACTGTAAATTGTAATGTTTGAATGTTTTTAAAAAAAGCAGAAATTTATTTAATTATGGGTAAATATATTTATGTATAAATAAATAAAATTAAAATGTCAGCACAAAATTCTTCCACTGGGTTCTCTATGAAAAATTCATTTTCTTTTGGTATAATAAGAAACAGGACGAATAAGTTTATGGAAATTCGTAAAAAACAAATGGAGGAACATACGAATTCAAAATTAGATACAAATTTAATTTTAAACGATACAGGAAAAATAAGGTAAATAGAATATCTAATTATCAGTCTTTTGGGAAAACCTTCACAAAATAAAAAAGAAAAAATGGAAATGACTTCAATAAAATTAGAAATGTCTAAGTATACAGATTTATTTAATTCAACCAATTTGCTTTATGAAGAATTAAAACAAAATTGTAAAATTTAATTTTCCATCCAAATATAGTTGCAATATTACAACAAGAACAGCAAAGGCGAATAATACCTAAATTCGATGATGACGAGAACAAAAGAATCGACAAAAAAATAAAAGAAACATTGATAGAAATCACACGAAAAGTTAAACTAGCAGAAAAGAATGTAAACACTTTGGACAAGATGAAATTGACTAATAATGCTGAACATGAAGTGAAGGAAAATATGAAACTAAACCTAGCAAATAAAATAAAAGACTTTTCTCGTGAGTGTAAAATCAACGAAGAAAAGTACATGAGGAATTATCAAGAATTAGTAGGTGATACAACTAATTACATAACAGAAGATCTGGATGGATCACATACAAAAACAAAAAAGGATTTCTTAAAATTAGAATCAGACAATTCATCACATATTCTTAGACAAAGAGATGAAGAAATCACAACCTTGCTAAATTCTATTACTGAACTTGCCACGGTTTTCAAAGACATGCAGACTTTAGTTCATCATCAGGGAACTATTTTAGATAGAATAGATTATAATATCGACAATGCTCAGGTTAATGTTGCAGAAGCACATAAGGAATTAGTTAAAACTGAAAAAATGATGAAAAGAAATTGCTACAGAAATTCTATGATATTCTTGATGACTGCTATATTTGTCATGGCTATATTAATACTATTTAAATTTTCATAAATGTCCTATATATATTTAATTAATTAAAAAATATATTGATTCTACTTTACTAATAATTAATTATTTAATAATGTTTAATGATGAGGTAGATAATATTATTAAAAATAGGATCTGAAAGGAAAAATAATACATAAATTTTTTACAGATTAAATTATAAGATTTGAAAAAACCAAAAAAATAATGTTAAAATATAAGATCTTAAGGGTATATATGTACCGAAATTTTATAAAAATAATAATTTGGTATGAGTAGACTTTCAAATCATAAGAGGAACTCTAAAAATTCAATACGAGGTAAAAATTTAATTAAGCCAAAAAATAATTATTTCAAAGGAAGTGAAAATCTTGGTCCTGATAACAAAACAAACCTTGTAGCTCCTAGAAATTATTTAATTGCACCACAAGTGGATTTCGAGATTATCAAACCTGATTGCGCTGTGAAAATTCAAACTTGTAAAATCAACAATTCTTTCTGCAATTATGAACAGAGATTAATCAAGGAGCATCTTCTTTCAAAAAATAGGACAAAAAATCAATCAGACAGAGGACATAATTATTTTTCAGATTGTAAGAATATATTTTTTAATACATCAATTTATGGACTTATATAGATGTCTTTCTAAGAATCCTTGAGTCATTTAGAGAAAACGAGGAAAAGAAATTAGGCAAAAGAGAAGGTACAAAAACGAATAGATCTTCTTGTAATTCAAAAAATCTACCCATGGGTGACATTCTTGGAAATACCTTGGCCATAAATTATATAAATCAAAGTGTTTCTGAGATTATTGCGAATAATGAAATCTTAAAAAGATTAGTTTTGCTTATATCTTGTAGAGATTTACACAAAAATATCATAAAAGATGTCCTTTTTAAAATTAATTCAAAAATATTTCCTATATTTTTATGGAACCATGTTGAGAAATTTCTAAATTTGAAACAATTTGATAAAAATTACGTTAAGAAGAAGAGAAAAAGAAGTTAGAAGAATTTTTTCCTAAATTATATCTTAGATAGCATAAAATTTAAAAAACTAGTGTAGTTGTAGATTAGTTAAAAATTATGATTATTATTGTTTTCATGTCTTCAATTAAACAAATTTATAAAAAAATTTTCTCAAATTTAATTTAAAATAAATATATATAATATCCTCAATTAAAGGAATCTCTTCTTGTGAAATCTTTTCTATCTCTAGATTTTGGCGGTGTAGGTGGTCTCAGCTTCAAAACTTCTTCACTATTATCCCAATTTCTACCTGGGGAATCAACTGGATATATAAGGTAAGGTTTGATTTCATGTTTATTAGTTAAAAATAAAATAGCACCGGCATTCTTGTGCTTTCCACAATAATCAGTAGCTGAAAATACAGTTATTAATTGACCACCCGCAAATCTTTCAAACCCATCCATAACACATTCATGAGCTCTAAGAATCAAACTTAAATGGTTATTTTTCAAAAATTCGAATACTCTATCAGGACCAAACTTGACAATATTTCCCACACCAGTAGGATCTCTTGTTGAATTCAATTGTATTCCAGTTTCCATGTCTGAATCGGTAGGGTCACTCCATAAAATATCCACTACTAATTGCTGGTCTATATTTGTTACCTCATGAATTACTTCTAAAGGTCTTTTGATTTTTTCAATATCACTAATGTTAGATACACTACTTCCGATTCCTCCATGTAGGCATAAGACTGTGTCGTTTATTATTGCTGCTAATGGCATCCTGTCAAATAAGTCGTTAAACCGGTTGAATATAACTGGATTGTCTGGATCTTCGTTAAGTCTTTGTACGCATTCTGACTGGAATCCGAATACTGAATTTATCCATCTATCTTCATGGTTTCCTCTCAGCAAATGCATTTGATTAGGGTACTTAATCTTCAATGCCATGAGTAGACACATTGTCTCAAGGCAATGTGTCCCTCTGTCTACGTAATCTCCTAGAAATACGTAGTCAAGTCCTTCGATGTCTCCTCCTGGTCCTTCGATAGGTGCAGAATATAAATCAAAGAATCTCATTAAATCTTGATATTGACCATGAATATCTCCGAATACCTTGACGGGAGCCTCAACTCTTAAAACGATCGGTTGATCTTCAACGATTTTAATGCATCTATTAATTAATTCCATAACCACGTTTACTTCTAAACCAAATCTCGAATTATCATCATCTTCTCTATCAATCCAATCCTTAGGTCTTAACAAAACGCTAATGATCTTCTCTGGAAGGTCTACACTGAGCGTCTGATTTTTGTATAATTTCATCATATTTTGTTTTTTATCGATGTCCTCATGTAATTTTTCAAGAGAAAGGATTTTTACCATTTGGCCGAAATCTTGATTATTTGGCTTATAAGCAACTACAGCTTTATCTGCAATCTTTAAAACCTTTTCATTTGTAGTATTTAAGGTCGATTGTTTTTCATTGACTGGGGAGGAAGTTTGTTTTTCATTATTTGTTGTCGTTCCTTCTTTGGCCATTGGGGATGATGTCTTTTTCTTTTCAGCAACATAAACATTTAGTTTATTTAGTATAATACTATTATTAGCAAAAATTTCAAATAAATTTAATTCATTAAGATTTTTAGCGGGATTATTGTGTTTATCATCTTCTAACCCTCCGTGAATAAATATAGTAGTATCAATAAGAAAACAGGCGTTTCTAAAACGTTTAAAATTTAAAAATGTGTGCCATTCCGAAGTTTCAGTATCATAAACCTCAATTGGTAAATTATCACCATCTGTGGAAGATCTACCTCCTATATTAATAAAAAAGTTTCCACAGAATATCGATGAATGTTGTAATCTATCCTTAGGTATACCTTTGTAAGGAGCTCTACTCCAGTCCCATGTTCCATTTCTATGTTTTCTTAGCCCCCACATGTCATTTAGAACTAATCCATCTTTTTTCCTTCCTCCATAAATAACCATCATTCCATTAGCTGAACCATAATTACAAACAGCAGCAGTATGATAAACTCTCGGGGGTGGTAAGTCACCAGAAACTTCTAATTTAACCCATTGTAAAGGTTGAGTTTCTGAGTTGAAGATCCAAACATCATTCACAGCTTCGTTTCCGAAATTTCCTCCGAACAAAATTAAGAACGGTTTCAAGAATACTAAAGAGTGTCCGTATCTTCTTCCTGGTGTTGGGCCTTTAACAGGGACAACAATCCATTCTGCATTTTGTTCTCCATTTTTAAGATCTAAGAGATATAAATCATCAGGAGCAAGACCTCCAGCTAAAACTTTTACAAATTAAATATTACATCCAGTTGCTCCTCCATAAACAACAAGTTGATTTATATTTACACAGCAAGATGCGTGGGCTGCCCTAGAAGAAGGACATATTCCAGTCGCTAATTTTTAAAACATAATTATACGTTCTAATTTAACCCATTTCTTTGAGTCTAAATATAAAACATAGGTGTCGGAGTTGATAACGAATCTTCCTTCTGACCCAGTAGCTCCTCCAAACAAAACTGCCTTCGATTTTTGAACTAAATGAATAAAATCTATTATAATATTACCTAAAGTGATTGTATGTCCAAAGCGAGGGCTCATCTCGCTGTCTATATTTTTGATGATACTTTTGTCCATTAATTATTATACTTTTTATTTTTATAATATCAAGTGAAAATTAAATTTATTTTATTCAAGTTAATTAGAATAGAATTAAATGGAAAAAAAGTCATCTTTTATCAACAAGGATTTTTGGAATCATGTCTTTCCGTATTTGGATATGTGTGATTATTTCGCCTTAGAGTTATGCAATAGAAATTTTAAAAATATTTTAAACAATTATTATCTTTTAAAGACAAGAAATATTTCTAATACGTCTTTTAATAAAAATCAGAAAAAAATATTCTTTTCAATTTTCAAAAATTCTTTAGTAGTATACAACGTAAAAGGTGAGTTTAATTCATTAGAAGAAACCGAACAATTTAAAACCTCAACTTTGGAAGGAAACGAAAATAAAAAACTCAGAAAACTTTCGAATCAATTTATTGAAAACAATCAAACAACAACAAAAATTCAAGAAAATTCTTTATTCTGTCAAGGGTAAGTTAAATAATTAAGAAATTTTAAAACCTTTAGAAATACTATTCTTCAAATTTTGGTCAAGGAAAAAATTTTCATTTTATTTCACAATGGAGATTTTAAAATTTATACGAATAATTCAGGAAGCTTAGAAGTAGAAATGAAATTAAACCTATCTTCTTTAAACATAAAAAAATTTGTGTATATTGAACAAAATTCAACTTTTCTTATGATAAATTCAAAAGGAAATATCTTTATTTTAAACTATCCATCTGTTTCTGATTTGATTGAAAAGAATAATAATCATAAACAGATTTTCGTCACACTATCTGAATTTGAAAATCTTCAGATAGTGGTCACTGATTTATATGCTCTTACTGAATATTTGATTCTAATTGATAATAAGGAGTTTATTTACTACATCTACTTAAATAATTTAAATACCTTGCAGAAAAAGAATATAGAAGAAGAAGAAGTTGAAAAACAACAAACAGAACAAAAACTTAAATTAATAGCATTTACAAGAAATTACGGGAAGATCCTTAAAATTTCTAATACAGAAGACAATTTGATGTTTATAGATGATTCTTATAGAGTAAAATAAGCTAAAATTTACTTTAGATTTTTTACATAAATACAACTGAATTAAATAAATCAGGAACAGTTGAGAGAGCCCCTAAAATGATAAAGGAATTGAATTTTAAATTGTGCCAGGATATTTCTTGTGGAGATAATCATTGGATGGTATTGGAAAGAGAAGACATGAAACCCTTAGATAAATGGAATCAAACAGAGGTTCAGCAATGGTTCATCGAAATGGGAATGGATGAATATGTAAATATCATTAAATACGAAAAAATAAAAGGAAAGGATATTCTTGAAGGCGATGAGTTGTTCTTTGTAAATGTCATGGGATTAAAGGATGATCAATACAAAAAATTAAAATATGAAATCAACAAGGTTAGAAATATCACATGTCGTAAATCTACCTTATGGGGGTGGGGATCAAACAAATTCGGGCAATTAGGACAAATCGATTATTATAATAATTTTGTAAAACAGCCAACTATCATTAATCTTCCGGAAATGAAAGACGAAAACGATTATGTCGTAAAAATTTACTGTGGAAAAACATATTCTTTGCTATTGACTAAATTTGGAGAAATATACATTACAGGAAATTATTCAGTAAAGGAAAAGGAAGCTAATTTTATTTCATCAACTTCTAATAATCCAAATGCAAAAACTGATAAAAAGTATAAAACTCCAATGAAAAGTAAAGTGGTAGTTCAAACCCCTATCAGTCATAGGTGGGTGAATATCACTAAGGAAGTTTGTTTCGATACTGGAAATAACTTGAACACCAAAAAGTAATTCGTTATTATTTTATGTGTTAGAGAATACTTTTTTAAAGCTAAAGAAATTTTCTTAAGAGGATCCAAAATTTTTGTATTTGGATATAAATCAACAGAAATTCCTTTTACTCTTCAAGAAAAGAAACCGAAACTAAAACACTTAAAGAAAGGAGAAAAATTTCCAACAAGTGATTCTGTAATTGAAAATATTTTAGCTAAAAAGAAAATTTTAATTGATAAAATTCTTGTTGTTTATGAAGATTCTTTGTTGAAATTGTTGGAAACACCCTTAGAAGAATTTCTCGAGTCTGAAGTACCTTACCATAAAGTAATACAGATAAAATTCTTTAATAATATTATTTGGGACAGAAAAAAGAGATATTATAAATTGGAATTTGAATAAATAAATTGTATTAAGAAATTATAAAAATTAATTTGATTATTTCTTATTATATATTTGATTATCATAATAATATTTTTATTTTGTCTACAGATTCCTCGTTTAATGTGTACTGCCATAAAAATAATTCAGCAGCTTGTGTAATTTCTGTTGGTTCTAAATAAGAAAAATCTGAAGATTTTAGCAGAATTATATTCCTTAAAAATAGCTTAGGGATAGAAATTGAATTTTTCTTCATTTTATCTTTCAAATAATCCAAATCTTCTCTGTTGATGCACAAAATACAAAGCTTTGTTAAAACATTTTCTTTTGTTAGGAAATCTTTAAGATTTTCCAAGAAGCTGTTTAAATTAATTTTAATAAGCTTTGTTTCTAGTACAAATTTATTGGGAATTATTTTATTTTCGTCTCCCTTGATTAAAATGTAATCAATAGAGCAAAGTATATCTTCGTTTTCAAAGTTTAAAAATAGAAGAATATAATTTTTTTGTATATTTTTGTCTAATATAACAGCTTTTGTGAGTTGGAAATTTTTAGAGTCTTCAATTTTATTTGTTGGGTTTTTAAGTTCATTTGTTTTTGAAGGATTTTTTTTAAATTTTGTCTTTAAGTCTACTTCTATTCTGCTTGCGTTATTTACATTTAAATCATCAGCTTTTTCTTTGAAGAAATTAATATCGTTATCTTCTGATTTGGAGCTCATTTTTAATCCAATATATTCTAAGTAGAAAGACAAATGTTTCAATTTATTAAACGAAGTTTTTATTAAGTTAACATAATTTTCTTCTCGCACTTGATCAATTACTATTATAAAAGGCTTTTTAGGAAATTCCATCTTTGTGAAATGTTCCGAAAATTCATTTAGAAACTCATTATTTTCCTTATTCTCATTTTTCACCGTTTCAAGTAATTTTTTGTTTATTATATCAAAAATATGTATTTGCGTAATATTAAAAGAGTTATCATCCGAGGATGTTTCAACATATAATACAAGTTCATATGGCTGGGAAAACAATAAATTCTTTTTATGATCCATCACTTTTTTAAAATAAACGGGATTCAATACTCCATCAAGACCTTGAGTAAGAATTACTTTATTCTTAGAAATGAAGAATTTAATATCATTATAAAATGCCTGTACAGCGTTGATTTCTATAAATACTTCACAATCATTTCTCATTCCAGATTGGACATGATCATCTTTCTTGTATCCAATAGAAAAATGAATGCAGTTTCTGGTCATTTTATTCAAACCTGCTTGTTTAATTATTTTCCAAGCTTCAAAGTAAGTTCCATGAACAACAACTGGATAATCGAATATATCAGTCAATGGATCAAGTATTTCTTCATCCTTAACTTTTTTCGTTGAATGACCTTGTACAGCTCTTATAAAATATGGAGGCCTATTAACTAATTCATATCGACCCTTTTCGTCTGTCTCTACTATGAACTTTACAATATCCTCTGTCACTCTTAACTTTTTTATTTTGGGACAATTTAGCAGTTCTTCCAGATTAACAAAACCTGACGACTCTATATTAAGTCCATGTTTTTCACCTTCATGTCTTAGCAAATAACACATAGTTTTACTTATATTTGTTATATTGTTTTTGGCATGATGACCTGATTTGCTTTTTGGTTCTTTTATGTTCGATGTTGATTCCATTGATAAAATATATCATAAAATATTTCTACATATTAAAATAATTTAGTATATAGTTATTAATTGAATAGTAAATGATGCATTTTTAAATAAGTATTTTATTTTAATAGTTATTCTCGATTAAAGAGATTCTTTGTTTATCGTATCCTAACTTATCTAATTCTGTGACCAATTGGATTTTTTTATCTCCTATTCTCGACAAACAATAAACAGCAGTCAATTCTAAGATGATGATGCATACCATCCATAATTCAGATTCTATTAGCCATTTATAAGACAATCTGAGAGTTCTATTATCGTGAGATTCATTTATTCCACGATGCGCATATAATTCTAGTTGCATTTTCAATACTATATAGAATTAAAATGAATCTTTACATGTTAACAAAATAATAAAAAAAGCTATGATTAGGCTTAATATATGATATATTTTCCAATTAACTTCCTTCCACTTGAATGAAAAATTAAAAAACCATGACATCAATCTTTTATATAGTCTGTGTGGTTTCAAAAATGTAAAGAAAAAAATAGTTGAAATTATAGTGATAACACTCAAAACATCATGAATAATTCCATGATTGTCGTGAACTTTGTGAGAGCTATTATGTATCCTATATAAGGAGCTTACCATTTATTTTCTTTTATAAAAATAAAACAAAGAATTATAAATTGACTGTCTTATTTAAATTAATTTAGTTATTATTATTGTATAAAAAATATATATTTATTTCTTTTCTGAGTTGGTTAAAAATTCATCATACATGTTATAAAAATCGTGCTTGGCACCAGATACTTTTGTGAATTCAGCAATGTAATTGTCTTCATCAATTCTTTTCAATTCGACATCAAATGCAAGTTTATCAACTTCAAATTCAGGGAGATTTTCAATTGTTTCTTCATCTAATTCGTAGGTAACTCTGAATTTAGCAGAATTTCCGTTTACATCGATTGATTTAGACTTCTTATCTTTTCGATCAAAATAATTGTATAAATGATTTAAGTGCCCAGTATAATTTTTACCTGGAATTTTTACTCTATAAGGATTACTTCCCCCTAAGAACTCTTGAACTGTAACTTCTTCATTAAATCTGTCTGATTGAATTTCGTCATTTTCTCCTCTGTAAACTCCTTTGTAAACTTTTTTCTTTTTAGCTTCTTCTGCTGCTTCAATTTCTTTCATTTTAAGAACCATTGCTTTTCTTCTTTCGAATTCCTCTACATATTCTTCGTATTTAGGTTGTTCTCCAGTCATCCATGGATGGTGCAATATCTCCTCAACAGAAGCTCTCTGTACGGGGTCATATGCTATCAAACTGTTTATAAGTGACTTAAATTCTTCAGAAACATTATCGAGTCTAGGTGACATAATTTTCCAGTAGGTGTCATAATCATTTCTGATGAAGTGTTTGTAGAATTGGTCATGAATGATAGCTTTTCCAAACGGTAGTTTCCCTGTAACCAACACAAATAGAATTACACCACAAGAGAAAATATCTGCTGCAGAACCTAAATAGGGTTTTCTTTCCAATATTTCTGGAGCAGCATATCCTGGAGTACCTAAGGAAGTAGTAAGTAAGCCATTTCCGTTTCTTCCTGCCAATAGAGTAGCATATCCAAAATCAGCTAATTTAACTTTCCATTCACCAGTCACCATCATATTTTCTGTTTTTAAATCTCTATGGGCCACTCCAGATAAATGGCATCCATTTAATCCGTGGATGATCTGAGTGAATATGCCTCTTCCGAACTTCTCGCCAAATCCTTGTCTTGGGAAGTAGATATAATCAAATAATTCTCCATTACTTGCATATTCCAACACTATGTAATCGACTAATTTACTTCTACCATCTGGCTTTTTAAGAATTCCTCTGTTCCCGTCTAGTAAATTAATAATATTAGGGTGGTTAATCTTCTTTAACATGTCGATTTCTGCTCTATAATGTTTGGAGTTATTGCCACCTTTTTCGTTTCCAGTAAGAATTTTAATAGCTAAATCCACATTTTCATTTTTTAGCTTTCCCAAATGAACTTTGCATGTCGCTCCTTTTCCTATTTTTCTATGCAAAAAATATTTGTCATCAAGGATTGTCTGTTCTTGTACTATATCCATTAAATTATAAATGTATTTAGCTTTTTATATTATGTGATAACTTGGATGATAAATTTTATTAGAGCTTAATTTAATATTTTTAGATTTACATATTTGTTATATATTATTACGTAATTTTAAGAATTTCAATTTTATTCGGAATGTCCTCGTGGGAACACAAATTACCTATTTTTATATTTAAAATATGTCTTATGAATTTAATTTTGCTCTATATAATTATTATATTTATTATAAGATGGAATTCATTGTTTGTTTTGGATCTGATGATGAAAAAAAAGAAAATAAAAAAGAGTAAAATATTCAATACATGATAATAGAAAGTTTAAAAATTCTTACAGAAAAGAGAGTGAAAGAACAAAAATTAAATTAAAAAAAGAGAAAAATAAAGAAGATAAGAATCCTAATTCACAAAAAAATGATGAAAAAACAAATAATAATGTGTTAAAAGAAAATAAATTTGTTGATTCAAATAAAAGCACGGCTAATGAGGAAACAATTGAGAAAATTAATATAAATGAAGATAAATTTTCAAATGCGTTCGAAAAAGACAAAATTCTGCAAATCAAAACGTTTAATCCTGAATTAGACTACGGAAATGTAGAATATAAATTGAAACTAGTTGATTTAACAAAAGAAAAAATTCAAAAGCGAATAACACAAATGGAATTTAGATTAAGAGAAGGTCTTGGGAAATGCTTCTATCAATTAGGAGTGGAAGATAATGGAAATCCTTTAGGTTTGAGTGAGGAAGAGATGAAAATAAGTATTGAATCCCTGCAGCATATGGCCTATCAAATTGGTGCCACTATGAACATTATAAATTTTTATCAGGGTAAAGAGGGAATTATAGCAGAAGTATTAATTACAAAAGAATCCATTTATGAGTATAAAGATCTTACAGAAGTCAGCATTGGATTACTAGGAGAAGAAGGATCTGGTAAAAGCACATTGGTATAAAATAAAATTAATATTCTAGATAGGATGTTTAATTGGAAATCGTAAAGATAACGGAAAAGGCCTCGCGAGGACTAATGTTTTCAGACATAAACATGAAGTAATCTGTGGAAAAACATCATCTATTTCTCATCACATTATAGGATTTGATGAAAAGGGACAAGTTACCAATCATGATAGCTTCGGAAAGACTAATTGGGCTAAAATAGTTGAAAAGTCTGTGAAGATAATAAATTTTTACGATATGGGTGGCAGTGAAAAAGCATTGAAAACAACAGGCAGGGCTCTTTCCAAGAATTATATAGATTATGTGTTTCTTGTAATTGCAGCTGACAAGGGAATTACTAAGAGCACATCAGATTATTTAAAATTGGCACTTTCTATGGATCTCCCCATCGTTACAATTTTTACTAAAATAGATATGATCAAGGACGAAGAAGATAAAATTACTCTATTAAACTATTTCAAATGCATCCTTAAATCCGAGAAGAAGGGGAAAAATCCTTTAGTAGTAAAAAACAAAAACGATATAGTTACATTTTCTCAAAGTATCAATGAAGGAATATTACCAATATTTTTAATTTCAAATAAGTCTGGTCATGGGTTAGATTTATTTATAAACTTTTTGAATATTTTACCGGCAACATCCGATACAGACGAAAGCTCTATCGTTTCTAATCAGGATGTTCAGTTTGACATACTAGAAACAAGTGGTGTTGAAAATAAACTGATTTTAGCTGGTATTGTTACAAAAGGAACATTAATTTATGATAATCAATATCTTCTTGGACCAGATCTTGATGGAAATTTTAAACTTGCTTCTCTAAAAAGTATCCATTGCAAAAGAAAATCTGTCAAGACAGCTAAAAAAGGACAATATTGTTCTATTCTTTTAGAAGAATCTGTGACAAAGGATAGTGTTAGATCTGGAATGGTATTAATAAACAACAATCTAAAACCCAAAGCGTCTAAGACTTTCGAAGCAGAAATATGGAGTATTAATAATGAAATTCAAAAAATTAAATATACTTCTCAGCCAATAGTCCACATTTCTCCTATCAGACAATCTGTTAAGTTTATAAAAAGAGAAGATTGTAAGGATGAAGATTTAATTTTAGATCCTTATCAAACATATAAGGTAAAGTTTGAATTTTTATACACTCCAGAATATTTGAATGAAGGATCTCATCTTATTATTTACCAAAATAATATTAAAATATATGGTTACATAACGAAGAAATAATATAATGTATATTACTAATTTAAGTAAATAATTTTAAGGAAATATATAAAATAGAATTGAGATATAATATTATTTACATTCCTTTTCTTAGTAATGTTGGATGTCGATGTTTTATATCCTCATAGGTTTTCATAAATGATTTTTTATAATGATGTGAAAAATCTTGTTCGTTTGTTTCTCTTTCTTTCTCTTCTCCAAAATCTAAATTTATTGAATAATTTTACGAAATGAATCACTGTAGGTAGTACCTTTTGATTTGAAGCTCAGAGTATTAAATATTCTTTTAATATGGTCATGCTTTGTGTTTTTCTTCAAATATTCCATTTCATTCTTTATTAATTCTTTCTATTACAAAATAGGCTTACCTTTTTCCTTAAGATAATATTCTGTTTTTTCTTCTTGTTTATATAAGTTTTCTATTTCTTTGTTGAATTCGCTTGTCATTGTCTTTAAATATTCTTTTGAGGGAGGAATAGCTCCACACAGTAGAGAATAAGGATTAAATGGATTTGATTGATTTAATCTTAAGTATGGTCGGCAATCTGTTAATATTTAATAATTTCTTATAACTTTCATCAGATTTATTATGGTTATGTTTGATTAACAAATTTTCTATTTCTTGAGTTTTACTTTGCATAAAGATTATACTTTTTATTTATCTCTATAACTGATTTAATAACATAAAATTTTTTTAAATATTACAAATTATAAGCAATTATATCATAGAATTTAATTAAAATAATTATAAGAATTTGTATTTTCTTTAAAATGACAAGTAACTTATATGGTAATAATATTATTAAAAAATTTTCTTAAATGGATCTTGGGGATTGGGGATTGGGGATTGGGGATTGGCCAATCCCCAATCCCCAATCCCCAATCCCCTATTTT
>Ga0169931_10005292_pt1 | contig 19705 bp, 15 predicted proteins | sample Kivu_15m_20L_FD_129675 | JGI IMG/M metagenome (GOLD analysis project Ga0169931, IMG submission 129675) | Freshwater microbial communities from Lake Kivu, Western Province, Rwanda to study Microbial Dark Matter (Phase II) - Kivu_15m_20L... | ecosystem: Environmental > Aquatic > Freshwater > Lake... | reverse complement strand
TAGCTTTATTTTCAATGGGCTCTTTGTTGGATTTAGAATAAGAAGTTACAGGTTTTAAAACTTTTTTCTGCCCATTTACCTCAATTTCAACCTTTCTGAGAGTTTGATTTTCAACCAATGGTTTTTGCACTGGCTTTAATTCGATTGGTTCAATTTTATTTTGAGGAACTTCCTTTTGAGCAGTGTTTTGGGCCTCAGTTTTGACTTGCACGGATTTTGTATTTCCATGAATTTCAGATTTTTTAAATTGGAGAAACCAATCATATAATTCTTTTTTCCCAAATACAACATGAACTTCACCGTGTCCCCAATTTTCAAATCGGCTGTATTCAATTTTCTGATTTCCCTCAGCTCTGATAGCCCTTATCATTTTTTCTGATTCTTCAATGGGAACTGGTTTGTCTAATGCCCCATGAAATACCCAATGCGGCAAATTCTTTAACTTTTTTGCATCTTTTAGGTTGCCTCCTCCACAAACCGGAGCAATAGCAGCAAATCGTTCAGGATATGCCCCGGCAAATTGCCAGCAACCATATCCACCCATACTCATTCCGGTTAGATACACTCTATCTTGATCCACTGGAAATTTTGTTTCTGCAAAATTTAATACCTCGAGTAGCTTATTATTGTCCCAACCGCTCTGGCATTGTGGCGCAACAACTATAAAATCAATGGCAAGACCTTTTATAATTTGGTACAATACTCCATATGTTTTAACTCTTTCAATGTCAGTGCCTTGTATTGATCTGCCATGCAAATATACAAGTAAAGGGTATTTTTTATTTGAATTTTCACTATATCCCTCGGGATAATGGACTAAAAACTGATAAGGTAAATTTGGATCCTTTACAGCTTTGATTTGTTGCGCGTTTGCATATGAAACGAGTATAATAAAATGAAGAAGGACAGCGTATCCGGCTTTCCATGTCATAGTAAAAGTATTTTGGTCTCGTGATAAAGTTAATTTATTTTTGCCATATTTGTAAATATATCAACACATTTATCTCTTAGCTTGCCACTCCATACTCAAATCAACAATAGTAATTTTTCCTATACCATTTGGGAAATTAACGCAGACCTGGAGTCTTATGATATCCCTTTTATCAATAATTCTTATTTCCAACTGCCAGCTCATACCAAGAAAGAAGTGATTGTATCCCGATGGTTACTTTGGAAAAATTTAGGACTTGAAAATTGTGAGGAAATTCACTTAACCCAGGAGGGGAAACCATTTTTAAAAAATCAAGCCCTTTTTTTTTCATTGAGTCACAGTGGCAATTATGTACTATTGTTACAAAGTAATACAGAGTGTGGTGCTGATATTCAAATTCAAAATCAAAAATTAATTAGTATTCGTGCCAAATATCTTTCTGAAAAAGAATCAGATTTTTATAATAAGACAGAGCAGTCTGACTTTCTTCATCAGATATGGACGATGAAAGAAGCTGGATTCAAAGCAATGGGAGGTGGATTTATCAATTTCAAAACAGATTTTTCATATGATTTTATTGAAAAAGATGGTTTTTTTATCCTTCCAACTCAGGTTCTTGTTAAAAACAGAAACAATTTAAAATGTTTTGATTTAATTTTTTCAGACTATAATACTGAATTTTATCTTTGTGTTGCATTACATAAATCGTAAGAATGAAATATTTGTTTTGGGGTTTAATTTTGAGTTTTATTTTCATTTCTTGTGGCAATCAAATTGAAAAAGATGCTGCTGGAAATGAAAAGTTTGATTCTTTTGTGCGGGAATTTTTTTCTTCTGAAAAATTCCAACTTTCAAGAATTCAGTTTCCTATAGCTGGAAAGAAGGTTGATGGTTCCTATGAAATGATAGAAGAAAAAGATTGGAAGGTGCTCAAGCCAATTGATGAGAAAGATCCATTAAATAAAACGGTAACCTTTAAAATCAGCAGCGATTATGTAAAATATAGCGTGGTTGTTGGCAATGCCTTTTCTATTGATATGGAATTTAATCTGGATAAAGCCAGTAAAAAGTGGTATTTGTCATCCTACTCCGGAATGAGCGCAACGCAGGTAGAGTCTCAAGTTGATCCAGAATTATACGATACGAGTAGACAGGTTTTATTTAAAACAAATGATAATCAATCAAATTAAAATTACAAATAATTCATATGAGCTTAATAGATAAGATTACCGGTATTTTGGGTACAGAACAGTCAGAATTCTTGCTTCAGCATGAGTCCAAGACATTTTTGAAATCTTCCTTATATCAGCCCAAAGCTGAATTTATTGATGAGGTATGGAAAGATTCCAATAGAAATATTCCTACACTGAAAAGTATTGCCTCTTTATACAATCATGGAAGGCTGGGAGGTACCGGTTATGTATCAATCTTACCTGTAGATCAAGGTATTGAGCATACGGCAGGAGCATCTTTTGCACCCAACCCGATTTATTTTGACCCTGAAAAAATTGTTAAACTGGCACATGAATCCGGTTGTTCTGGTGTAGCCTCAACCTATGGCGTTTTGGCTTCGGTTGCCAGAAAATATGCACATAAGATTCCTTTCATTGTAAAAATTAATCACAATGAATTGATGACCTATCCCAATAAATATGACCAAATTATGTTTGGGACAATTAAAAGCGCTTGGGAAATGGGTGCTGTTGGTGTAGGTGCTACCATTTATTTTGGTTCTGAAGAGTCAAATCGTCAGATTGTGGAAGTGGCAGAAGCTTTTGAATATGCGCATCAATTAGGTATGGCTACTATTTTGTGGTGCTACACCAGAAATAATGCTTTTTCTAAGGATGGTAAGGACTATAATGTCGCTGCAGATTTAACAGGACAGGCAAATCATCTGGGTGTAACAATACAAGCTGATATTATCAAGCAGAAACTCCCGGAAATAAATGGTGGATTTACCTCTCTGTCTTTTGCCAAAACACATAAAAAGATGTATGGTGAATTGTGTACAGATCACCCCATAGATCTTTGCAGATACCAGGTTGCCAATTGTTATATGGGTAGGGTAGGATTACTCAATTCTGGTGGTGCCTCTGGTGGAAATGACCTGAAAGATGCCGTTTCAACCGCTGTAATTAACAAAAGAGCTGGTGGTGTAGGTTTAATTTTAGGTAGAAAAGCATTTCAAAAACCTATGAAAGAGGGTGTTGAAATTATCGAAGCAGTGCAGGATGTTTATTTGTGCAAGGAGGTTGATCTAGCCTAAAACACAGCTTATCAAATCAAAAATTGCGATTGTAGACGCTGGAACCAATACCTTCACTTTAAAAATATTTAGAGCTGATCTGTTGGATTTCAGAGAATTATATAAAGTTACATATCATGTAGCTCTGCTTTCCGATTTGTCTTCTACCATTGCTTTTGCTCCCTATCATAGAGCAATTTCAGCATTTGAGGCTATTAAAAAAGTACTGAATGAACATGAAGTAACTGACATTTATGCTTACGGAACAGCTGCCTTTCGAATTGCTGATAATGCCATTCAATTAATACAGGAAATAGAATCTCTATTTGGTATCAGAGTTCATGTTTTAAGTGGTCAAGATGAGGCAAAGTACATAGCAGAGGCCGTACTTAGCTTATTTCCTCCCAAAAGTTCAATTTTTATAGTTGATATTGGTGGCGCAAGTACTGAGATAAGTTTGCAAATAGAAGGTGAAATGATTATCCAGCACAGCTTCGATTTTGGAGCAGCCAAAATTTATAATCAATTTTTTGAAAATGATCCGCCGGATATATCTGAAATTCAAAAGGCTAAAACATTTCTCAGTACTGAAATATCCAAGGTTTTGTCAGCTGTAGAAATTCCGGCAAGCTTACAATTCATTTGCTCACAAGGTACCCTCGATGTGTTATTCACGATATTTGGAAAATCATTAGAGGAATCCATTTCGGTTAGGGAACTCAGGGCAATTTATAGTGTATTGCACAATTTATCCCATAGTGAAAGGCTGGATTATCCCAATATGATGGAAAGCAGAGCGAAATATGTTGTAGCGGCTCAGTTGATTTTATTTGAATTGATCGGATGTATTCCCTGCTGCGATACAATTTCAAGCAGCCCCTATTCATTAATCGAGGGTTTGTATCTCAAAGAGGCGCAGCGATTAGGATTTTGATTTTTTGTTTAATTGTTTAATTATAATTTTTAAATTTTGTTAAACATTATGACAGAATGCTTGTTATCAAATAAACAAAATTTTAATATGAAAATCTCTTCCTTTAAACAACTCTATTTTCTACTATTTTTTATTCTTCCTCTCTTCGCAACTTCTCAAACTGGTATCATCAAAGGTAAGGTTATTGATTTATCAACCAATGAACCTATTATTTCAGCCAACGTAGTTATAAATAATGGCAACAAGGGAACTTCCACAGATTTGGAAGGTAATTATGAAATTACAGGACTAGAACCAGGTTTTTATACTGTTTCTGTTTCTTATTTAGGATATATGCCTCAGTCCAAAACAGAAGTCCAGGTCACAAATTCAAGACCCGCTTTTTTAGATTTCAATTTAGAGGAAGAAGATGAACTCACCTCAGAGGTTGTAGTTACTGCTTCACCATTCAAGAAAACGGAAGAAAGTCCGGTGTCTCTCCAAACTATTGGTACTGCTGAAATTCAGCGCAACCCTGGTGGCAACAGGGATATATCCAAGGTGATTCGGGTTTTACCTGGTGTTACTACTTCGAATTCATTTAGAAATGATTTGATCATCAGAGGTGGAGCCCCAAATGAAAATAGGTTCTATTTGGATGATATAGAAGTTCCCAACATTAATCATTATGCCACGCAGGGTGCTTCTGGAGGTCCGCAGGGATTGTTAAATGTGGACTTGATTTCAGAAGTTGATTTTTACAGCGGTGCTTTTCCATCCAACAGAGGAAATTCTTTGAGTTCCGTTTTTAACTTCCGACAAAAAAATGCCAGGGATGATCGTATTGGTTTTACAGCCAGTGTTGGGGCAACAGATGTATCTTTGGCACTGGAAGGACCTTTGTCAAAAAATAAAAAGACAACCTTCCTGTTTTCTATCAGACAGTCTTATCTGCAATTTTTATTTGATGCCATTGGGTTACCCTTTTTACCTACCTACAATGATTTTCAGTTTAAGGTGAGAACGATACTTCCCAACAATGATGAATTTTATATTACAGGTTTGGGTGCATGTGATCGTTTTAAGTTAAACTTGGATGCAAATGAAACTCCCGAACAAAGATATTTGCTAAACAACATCCCTATAAACAATCAATGGAATTATACCTTGGGTGCTGTTTATAAAAAATTTATGAAAAATGGGTACTTCACTTTTGTGTTAAGTAGAAATATGCTGAACAATGATATTTTTAAATATCAGAATAATGATGAAAACTTACCCAAAAGCCTGGATTACAATTCACAAGAGGCAGAGAATAAGTTCAGAGCAGAACATACAATCAGATTTGGAAAAGGATTTAAACTCAATTATGGTATTGGATATGAATATATCAGGTATTTTAACAGAAGCCAGATATTTACTGTAGTTCAGGGTCAACCCTTGGCTATAAATTATGAGTCTACTTTGTTTATGCATAAATATGCAGCCTTCGGACAATTGAGTAAAAAATTATTCTCTGACCGACTGATTCTCTCTTTAGGTATGCGAATGGATGGCAATACATATAACAAGGAAATGATAAATCCGCTGAGACAGTTTTCACCTAGATTTTCTATATCTATTGCCCTTACTGACAAATTATTCATCAATGCCAACACGGGATTATTTTATCAGTTGCCGGCTTATACAGCAATGGGATATAAGGAAAATGGGAATTTTGTGAATCAGGATCGGTTGAAATTTATCAGGGGATTTCATGCTGTAGCTGGAATCGAATATAATTTACCATCTGCAACTAAAGTGAGTGTGGAAGGCTATTTTAAAAAGTATGACAATTATCCATTTTTACTGAACGAACAAATTGCACTCGCGAATTTTGGTGGCGGATTTGGCGTTGTTGGAAATGCACCTGTAGATGCCAGGGGAGAGGGGAGAACCTATGGGGTGGAAGTCTTGTTGCAACAAAGACTTTACAAAGGATTTTTTGGGATATTGGCTTACACATTTGGTTATTCTGAATTCAAGGATGTGAATAATGTTTATGTGTACTCTGCTTGGGACAGCAGACATATAGTAAATGCATCATTGGGTAAAAACTTTGATATTATGAACAAAGAAATCAGAGATGCCAGGAATGAAAAAAGGATTGCCAAAGGTAAAAAGGAAATATCAAGAGCCTTGGTAAATCAAACCCTGCAGCTTGGATTAAATTTCAGACTCCAGACTGGACTTCCTTACACACCTGTTGATAGCTCAGGTTCTGCGCTGCTTATAAACTGGAATCAATTTGGCAGAGGTATTAATGATTACACAAAGCTCAATCAAGAAAGAACCAATTTATTTTATGGATTTGATTTTAGATTGGATTATAAATGGTATTTCAAAAAATGGAGTTTGAATCTTTATCTAGACATTCAGAATTTCCCTTCCCAGGCAGCTCAGGTACCACAATATATGTTGGATAACACAGATGTTGATGCTAATGGAAATCAGAATGTCTATAATGCGGGTACAGCAAATGCCTCGTACAAATTGATGAAAGTAAACAATAATCTTTCCGTAGCAGTACCTTCCATTGGTATTATCATTCAATATTAATATTTATTGTTGATATTCTCATTTCGTATTATATTTGCCCATCTTTTAACCAATAAAACAGCAAAAAATGCAATTTCAACTTAGTGAACAACATATTGCCGTTAGAGATGCGGCCAGAGAATTTGCTAAAAAAAGATGTTTACCCGGAGTGATTGAACGTGACAGAGACATGAAACATCCAACGGAATTACTCAAAGAAATGGGTGAAATGGGTTTTTTAGGCATGATGGTAAGTCCAGAATATGGAGGAGGAGGAATGGATTCTCTTTCCTATGTTTTAGCTATGGAGGAAATTTCTAAGATTGATAATTCTTGTTCAGTTGCTATGTCTGTCAACAATTCCCTGGTTTGTTGGGGATTGGAAACTTTTGGAAACGAAGAGCAAAAACTAAAATATCTACCCAAATTGGCCACGGGTGAATGGATAGGTGCTTTCTGCTTGTCTGAACCAGAAGCTGGATCTGATGCTACTTCTCAAAGAACAACAGCCATTGATATGGGTGATTACTATTTATTGAATGGAACCAAAAACTGGATTACCAACGGTGGTACTTCTCAGGTTCATTTGGTTATGGCGCAAACAGATGCCAGCAAAGGTCACAGAGGTATCAATTGCCTGATCGTTGAAACTTCATGGGAGGGTGTTGTTATCGGTGCTAAAGAAGATAAACTGGGAATCCGTTCTTCTGATACCCATACCATAATGTACAATGATGTTAAAGTTCCAAAATCTAACAGAATCGGAGAGGACGGATTTGGATTTAAATTTGCCATGAAAACTTTATCTGGAGGTCGTATCGGAATTGCTGCCCAAGCATTAGGTATTGCTGCAGGTTCTTATGAATTGGCTGCAGATTATGCCAGACAGCGGGTAGCTTTTGGTAAACCTATCGTGCAACATCAGGGTATTGCTTTCAAATTAGCAGATATGGCTATGCAGGTAGAATCTGCGAGAATGCTTGTTTACCGTGCTGCCTGGTTAAAAGATCAGCATATGGATTATGATATGGCCAGTTCGATGGCTAAATTGGCTGCATCTGAAGCCGCAATGAAAATATCTGTTGAAGCTGTTCAGGTACACGGCGGCTACGGTTTTGTAAAAGAATACCATGTAGAACGTTTGATGCGCGATGCTAAGATTACTCAGATTTATGAAGGAACTTCCGAAGTACAGAGAATCGTTCTCGGAAGATTTATTGAAAACGGACAGATTTACCTGCCTTAGCAGATTCTGTTAAAATAATAGGACGACCTCTGGATATTAATTCAGAGGTTTTTTTATTTCTTTCTTCTAAGAACAGCTTTTTGAACCTGTATTTTGGGAGAAGATTTTACACCATATTCATTTGGATGTTTTTCATCAGTTTCTGGAGTAAAACTCAGGATTTCATGATAGATCAGGCCTTTTTTTACTAATTTGTCGATACTGCTAAGGTAGATTTCCTTTTGATCTGAACTGACTGAAAAACAGGAATAAAGAGAATTGTCTATCAAATTTAAATGAAGGATAATTCCATTTTGCTCATCCATAACATATTGTCCTTTTTTTGCGTCAATAGTTTTGATCAAATAATCTTTTTCAACTTTGAAAGGAACTGCAGCTGTTGAATCATAAATTACCTTCCATTTGAAAATTTGGTCAGATTTTGTTTTTTCAAAATATAGGGTCATTGGAATCATTTTGGTTCCATTTGTTGTTATCCATTCCAATTCTCCTTGGTAATGACCCAGCCAATCCTTTGGAAAACTAAGTTTTTTTTGGGCAAAAATAAATTCTGGTTGAATTAGTAAACAGAATAGGATTACATTTGAAAAAAATATTTTGCTCAGATGCATACAATTGAACCCTTTTTTTTGTGGAGAGATGATTATACCGCCTCAGAGGATGAGAAATCCCCTTTTTATGGAAAACAATATAGCGAATTTTTTTTCGACAAAAAGATATATAATTATTTATTACACCCACAATGGGAAGATATCGGATCTGAAACGATTTTTATCAAAGTACTCTTTGTTGATTATGATTTACACTATGCCATCATCGAGTGTATTGGCGAATGGAATGATACGCTAAACAATGATATTGAAACCTTATTGTTACAACTATTGCAACCCATGATGGCTGAAGGAATCCATAGCTTTATCTTTCTCATGGAAGCAGTTTTTAATTTTCACGGATCAGATGATCTATATTATGAAGAACTGGCCGAAAATTTAGATGAAAAGCAGGGTTTTCTTTGTTTTGTTAATCTGTTAGAGCCTGTACAAAGTGAGATGGAAGCGCACGATATTCACAAACATGTATATATGGGAGCAAAGCTCAATCATATAGCCTGGAGACCTCAAAAACCTTATCATCTGTATTTATATATTAAAAATATTATCAATCAAATGGATGGGATAGTTGACTTTCTTGAATTTTAATCATACTATATTTATATTTGAAAAAAAATTGATTTATGAGAAATCTAATTTATCTGTTTCTTTTGTTTGTAACATTCAAAAGTATAGCACAAAGCACGGGCAATACAGTCGGTTTAACATTTTATAATCCGAGTTTAGCTACTGAAGGATACAATTTGCATTTTCCTCACAATCAGGGAACTGCATATCTTCTTAACAATTGTGGTCAGATTGTTCATCGTTGGACAGACAATCAATTTAGACCTGGAAATGGAATTTGGTTAAGAGAAAATGGACATTTGTATGCAACTAAAGGAAGAAATGCCCTGTCAAATTCTTTTATTCATGCCGGTGGTGGTGGTGAGAAAGTAGAAATCAGAGATTGGGATAATACCATTTTGTGGTCATATACTATAAATGATTCCACTCAACGTATGCATCATGATATTGAGCTAATGCCCAATGGTAACATATTGGCTATTGTTTGGCAATATAAAACAGACGCTGAAGCAATTGCCGCAGGAAGAAATCCAGCCAAGTTAACCGGAACAGGTGCTTTGGGTAATGGATTATGGCCTGAAAAAATTGTTGAATTGCAACCAAATTTGACAAATGGTACAACAAGTATAGTTTGGCAATGGAATGTATGGGATCACATGATACAGGATTTTGACAGTACAAAATCTAACTATGGCAATGTTGCTGCTTCCCCACACAAAATCGACATAAATTATACTTTATATGATAGTACAGCCGATTGGCAACATGCCAATTCAATAGATTACAATCTAACCTTAGATCAAATAATGCTTTGTGTACCTACTTTCAATGAAATATGGATCATAGATCACAGTACAACTACTCAAGAGGCCGCAGGAAGTACTGGTGGTTTGGTTGGAAAAGGTGGCGATTTGATTTACAGATTTGGAAATCCATCAGCCTATAGAGCAAATGGATCAACAAAATTGTTTTATCCCCATGATGCCCATTGGGTTGATGTAGCTTTGCCTAATACACATCCTGAATTTGGTAAAATTGCGGTTTTTAATAACAAAGTTGGGGTAGATTATTCAGAAGTGCATACACTCTCTCCTGTGTTTGATACTTACCTGTGGGAATATACCCCTTTGTCAGGTGGCGGATGGGGACCCAGTACATTTGATTGGACTTACCAGGCAAATCCACCACAAGAAATGTATTCTACAGGTTTGGGTGCCATTCAAATCTTACCTAATGGAAATCGTTTGATTAACGAAGGCAGGGAGGGTAGAGCCTTTGAAATTACTCAATCCGGACAAATGGTTTGGGAATATATCAATCCGATGAGAAATGGTTTGCCTTTATCCCAGTACGATACGACGCTTACGCCTATAGTGAATCAACAATTTAGATTTACTAAGTATCCCACTACTTATCCAGCCTTTCAGGGTAGAGATTTGAGTGTCAAGGGATATATAGAATTAAACCCTGATACTGTGCTTTGTTCAACAATCGTAGCGATTACTGAGCTTGATCAGAAAAATCCAGAGATTTCTGTTTTTCCCAACCCCAGTTCAGATGTTTTGCATATTCAATTTGAATCTTTACAATCAAGTACTTGTCAGCTAGAGATTTATGATATGTTGGGAAGAAGCAGACTTGTAAAGGAAATGAATACAAACGATACTCAGATGATCTCAGTTTCTGATCTTGAAAATGGCATCTACATACTTAGAGTAAATAATAAGTACAACAAGAAAGTCTGGATTCAGCGGAATTAGGATTTTAGTCCTATGATTTGTAATAAATCAAAAATATTTTTGTAAAATGGACTGAATTTTTTGAGACGAATTTGATCTAATTCTCTTCTCCAAAAATGTAGATTCGTTACAGGGTATAAATAACCATAATCATAACTGGTCGGATTTGTATAAAGTCCGGCTAGTCTTTTTACAGGATATTTGTATTTTTTTTCCTGCAGTTTTACCCATTTTTCTGCTTGATTGATAACTTTTTCAGCCTGGTTTAATTTTTCAATGCAAATCGGGCAGTCTTTTTGTTTTTCAATTGAAGATCTTCGATATGCAACTATAGCTTCAAGCAGGTAAGATTTAAATAGTGCTCTAAGTTCTGTAACCCGGAGACCGATGAAAAATTCTTCAAAAAAAGGATGCGTCAGATTTGATTTATTTTGATCTAAAATTTGAGTTTGAACCAAAGACAGGTCATGAAATTCTTTCAAGGGTTGTATATAATTTATTTCTATGCTATCCAAATGATAGGGTAGTGCTTTATTCATCAAAAATGAATGGGTATAGGTAGGTCTTGGTTGTAAGTTGTATTTAAAAAGAAATCTGGGTAGCTCGTCTAAAAAAGTTGCAGCTGACATGTATCTAATTAGTTCTTTGTTTTTTATGTACTTATGATGGAGTTCTTGAATTGAATCGAGGGAAATAGCAATGGGTTTATTTGCATACCAATTTTGTGGTAGATCTTCAGCCTCTGTTTTTTTAGAATAATCCCATGACCATCTTGCAATTTTCCAATCGATGAGACTGTAACCCCATTCCCATCCGGAGCTGAAAGTAAGATGTCCTTCAGCTTGAAGGGAGTACATTAAATCAATATCCCGTTTTCTACTCTCCAGATAGTTAAGAAATAAGTTGGGTATGGAATGGTCAAAGGTTATCCAGTAGGAAGATTCAGGATAATACCACAGTTCTTTTTTATCTTTATTTTCAATAAAGTAAGTGAGTAAGTGAGAAAAATTTTTGTTCCCGTAAACTGGAGCTGATTCATCTTGCAAATCATAAAACATGACCGTGTGTAGCATTTCCGATAATGAATCACCTGTTTGAAACACTGTATTTTGAGAATTATCTTTTTTATTGATAATCGAGTTGGGGACAACATGGATACGACTAAAGAGTTCAATATCATTTTCATCGGTAAATGTTTTAACGACACGGAGGTTTTTTAATATCTTCTTTTGTTTGGGTGCAGAAAACTCTGTTTGTGAACGTTCTACATTAAAAAGATCAACACCCGTTTTTGATAACAGATTGAGATTTTTCGCGATTTGTTTATCAACGGCTAGCCATGATTTTGGAAAGTTTTGGTATAACTTAAAACTATTTTGTTGCCTCATATGTAAAGAAAAATCCAAGCCTATGTAGATGCCTCTTTCATGAGCATATTTGGTTACTGATTTAAAATCTTTTACCCATTCCTCCATATTTTTTATTTCAAGCAAGCAGAATTCGAAATAATTTTGTTGGTTTCGAGCCAACCAATCAATGTATCTCTTGATTTGATTTAAATGATCAGCACTTTTAGGGTTCATGAAAGCATCCATTAATTCAATGGGGTGTTGCGTATGTAAATGGAAACCCATTTTATTGAACTTTGGAATACCTTTCAACTGATAATTCTGAGATAATGGCCATTGCTGGTAGGCAGGTATACATATCTTCTCAGGATGAATGAATTCAAACTGTAAACCCTCTTGAAGCAGGGCATAGATTCCATCAGAGACTCCCTTAAAAGTTTTAGCTTTGAGGTAAATCATAGTTTTATCATCCATTGATTTACTTTGAATGTAAAAACTATCTTTTTGAAGATCTTTTAATTTAGAGAAAGATTTTAGTTGATCAAAGCTGGGAAGAAAAATTTGAACGCTGGCATTGTTTTGATTGTATGTAAGCTGTAAAGAAAAGCTCTGATTGCACAATTTTTCTAGATCAGACAGGCAATGTTTTATTATTGTGTTTTTGCGCAAATTTTCATCCGCATGTACACTTATCTGGAATTGAGAATATAAACCCAATTGCAATAAAAGAAAAGTATAAAGAAGTAAACATTTAAGATTCATAAACAAAGTATAGGTCAGCAAAAGTAGGAGTTTTATCTAAAAATCCATAGAATTAGCAGGAACAGCTCAAAATAGGTTTGGAAAATGCTTAAAAAAAATTGAAATTCGTTGTTCTAAAAATATTAGGGTGATTAATTTTGAAAAACATAGCCTGAAGGTACTCCTCATCATAGTTGCGATAACATTGTTCTTTACCTATGAATTAAGCACTGGATTGACTTTTAATTTTGACATGAGGAATTTTTATCCTCTGAATAATCCGGAAACCAAATTTTTTGAACAATATACCAAGAAGTTTGGCTGGGATGATGATTATGTTTTGATCGGAATTGAGTCCAAATCTAAAGATGCTTTTGATCCCACTTTTTTAAAAGCTGTAGATGATCTGGGTAAGAAAGTTAGAAATCATCCTTCAGTGACACAGGTTATTTCTCCTACAGAACAAGAAATTTACAGATATGTACCTTTTATGAATACGGTGGTAAATTCACCCTTAATTCATATGGATGATAAGGAACAGCTTTTGATCGACAAGGAAAGAGTTTATTCAAGAAAGGAATTGATTGGAAATTTATTTTCTGCTGATAAAAAATCTTTAGCCATAGCAGTTCGTCAACAACCTGGGATGCAATATGAAAATTGTGATTCCTTCGTTCGCGATTTAGAATCAATGGTTACACCCTACAAAAGTTTTCATAAAGTACACTTTGCAGGAAAATGTTTTGGTCAGACCACCTTTGTTAATCTGACAAAAACTGAGATTTTACTCTTCGTAATTTTATCAATTATCGTGAATATCATCTTCCTGTATTTGACTTACAGAAGTTTTTGGGGTGTATGGATGCCTTTGATGGTTGTGGGGACAACTGTAGTGTGGACCTTAGGCACTATGGTATTTTTTGGTCTTTCATTAGATTTTATTTCCAATATCATTCCCACCATTATTTTAATCATTGGTATATCCAATATAATTCACTTACTCACGCATTTTTTGTCAAAACAAAGCGATGGTCATACTAAAATAGATGCGTTAAATTCTTCTATCAAGAAAATCGGCAAGGCTACCATTTTTACGAGTTTGACTACAATTATTGGATTTTTGAGTTTACTTTTTTCTAATGTCAGACCTTTGATTAACCTGGGAGGTTATGCTTCCTTGGGATTGGTGTATGCTTTTATTTTAAGCTACACTCTTTTTCCTGCTGTTGTAACATTGTATAAGCCTGGATTTAAACAAAAAGAATCTTCTGCGAATGACATCATTCAGTCTTGGTTGAACCCCTTATTTGACTTTGTAATGAAGCAGAAAAAGGCAATTATGATAACAACTGTGTTTATTTTAATTTTTGGGATTTGGGGTAGTATGCAATTGGTAGTAAACCAGCACTTGTTGGAAGATATAAGTGAGAGACATCCTCAGATTCAGGCTTCTCGATTTTTTGAAAAGGATTTTAGTGGTGCACGTCAATTTGAAATGCAAATATCACTGAAGAATCCATCCAAATCCTTTAAAGATTTGGAAGTTTTGAAAGATGTTGAAAAAATTGAAAAACATTTATTGAAACAGTATGGCGTTGGTTCTATGTTTAGTCCGGTAGCCATGTACAAGGAGGCCAACAGGGTTTTGCATTCCGGTCAAAATTCATATTACAGATTACCTCAGACCTCATCTGAATTTAAGAAGGCCAAGGAACTGGTAAAAAGATTTATGGAAAAACAATACCCTAAAGTGGTGATTGAGGAAGAGAAAATAGCCAGGTTTTCAGGTAAAATGCCAGATTTGGGCAGCCACTTGATTAATATTAAAAATGACTCCCTCCAAATTTTCTTAAAAAAATCTGGTTTGGATAAGAAGTTTACTTGTCATGTTACTGGCTCTGCCCATTTAATGGAATTAAATAATTTTAACATTGCCAACAATGTGTATTATGGTTTGTGGTTTAGCTGTATCATCATCGCATTTATAATTGGTTTTATGTTTAAATCAGTAAAGATGGCTATCATTGGAACTATACCCAATGTTCTGCCCTTACTTTTTGTTGGTGCATTGATGGGGATTACGGGTGTTAATATTAAGATTTCAACTTCTATCCTGTTTATCTTATCTTTTGGAATTGCGGTGGATGATACGATACATTTTGTCAGTAGTTTCAGATTGGATAGAAAAAAGTTTCCCAATGATATGGTTGGGGCCTTGAGGCAAACTTTCTTAACCTCAGGAAAATCGATTATTGTAACGTCTTTGATATTATCGGCTGGATTCTTCACCTTGGTCTTTTCAAGCTTTGGAGGTACCTATCATATTGGTTTGTTTACGAGTATTTGCTTGGTAGTTGCTCTTCTGGCAGATTTAATGTTTCTTCCTGTTTTAATTTATTATTTTGGTAAGGATTTTGTATCAACAGATTCCAAGGAGGAACAATCGCAGTAAATTTTTAAGTTTTGGATTCAATTAATCAATATAGTTTTTAACATTTAATAAAAAGTGATCATGATCAAATTTCAATTTAAATTATTAATTGCACTTTTCTTGACTGTATCATTCCATGCGTATGCTCAAGAACAAGCACCGGCCAATTGGTTCAATCTTGATTTATCTGCAGATAAAGTACATGGGGTTAGTACAGAAAAGGCTTATAACGAATTACTCAAAAATAAAAAACCAAAGAAAACAGTTTTGGTAGCAGTCATTGATTCAGGTGTAGATCCAGAACATGAAGATTTAAAAGATATCATGTGGGTAAATCCTAAAGAGATTGCCGGCAATGGAAAGGATGATGACGGAAACGGTTATGTTGATGATATACACGGTTGGAACTTCCTCGGTGGAAAAGACGGAAAAAATGTAAACTATGAGACCTTGGAACTGATTAGAATCTACAGAGAGTTGAAAGCTAAAAGCAAATTATCTGGTTCTGAAAAGAAAACCTTTGAGATGGTCAAAAAAGAATACGACGCCAAATTAGATGAAATCAAAGGATTGCAAGCCAGATTTCAACCCATTTTTGATGCGATTGCCACTTTGGAAAAGCATTTTGGTAACTCTACCTTTACTCTGACACAAGTAAAAGAGATTCAAGAAGGTAGTGATGATCAATTAAAAAAAGCGAAAGCAACTTTTTCCAGTATTGCCGAAAGATTTGGTGGTGATGCAGCTGCTGCCATGGATTATTTCAAAGGTAGAGTAGGGGAATATGTTGATGGTCAATTGAAATACAATCTGAATGTTGATTTTGATCCCAGAAATATTATCGGGGATGATTACAGCAATCAAACTCAAAAAGATTATGGCAACAGCGATGTGTATGGTCCTGATGCTGAACATGGTACCCATGTGGCTGGTATTATTGGTGCTATCAGAGGAAATGGTAAAGGTATGGATGGTGTTGCCAACAACGTAAGAATTATGTCTGTGCGTACAGTACCCAACGGAGACGAAAGAGATAAGGATGTAGCCAATGCGATTCGCTATGCAGTTGACAATGGTGCGGACGTAGTCAATATGAGTTTTGGAAAAGCATTTTCATACAATAAAAAAATTGTTGACGATGCGGTTAAATACGCTGAGCAAAAAGGTGTACTGCTTGTTCACGCTGCAGGTAATGATAATAAAAATACGGATGTTGAATTTAATTTCCCAACGCCGCTTTATATGTCAGGTAAAGACCAGTACAAGAGAGGTAAGAAGAAAGCAAATAATTGGATTGAAGTAGGTGCCTTATCCTGGATGCCTGAATCTGATGCTCCTGCAGTTTTTTCTAATTATGGAAAAACAACAGTAGACTTATTCGCCCCTGGAGTTGATATTAATTCTACAATCCCAGAAGATCAGTATAAACCCAACAGTGGTACCAGTATGGCGGCTCCGGTTGTAGCAGGTGTGGCTGCTTTGGTGAAATCTTATTATCCTGAGTTATCTGCAGCCGAACTTAAAGTTTGTTTGGAATCAACAGTAACACCAATCAGCTACAAGGTAAAAAAACCTGGAACAGAAGAATTGGTAGATTTTAAAGATTTGTGCATTAAATCTGGTGTTGTGAATGCTTACAATGCTTTGAAAAAAGCAGAGGAAATGGTTAAGGCCAAGAAATAAATAAACAAAAACATACAGAGAAGGGGAGTTGATAATTATTCAGCTCCCTTTTTTTATTGGGCAGCATTTTAATAATGTTTTTCGTTCTCATATAAAATCATTAATTTTCTATACAGATCCTAATGGCTTTAGCTTTGAGTTTACACAGTTATCATAATATTACACAGAATACAGAAGAAAAGGAAAGTCTTCTCATTCAAGCCTGTGTGAAAGAGGAGGCCTGGGCTCAAAAGATATTGTATGAAACCTATTATCCTAAAATGATAGGGGTATGCATGAGATATTCCAACGATTATGAAGATGCAAGAGATATCCTGAATGAAGGTTTTATTAAAGTTTTTCGATTTATTGAAAAATATAAAATTGGTACTTCTTTGGAAAGTTGGATAAGAAGAATAATGATCAATAGTTCAATAGATTATTACAGAAAAGAAATAAGACATCGTTCGGAAGATATTGATACGGCTATGTATAAATTATCTGATCAAACAGATGTTGTTAGTGATTTTTCAGCCCAGGATATTTTAAAAGCTGTTCAAAAATTACCCCCAGCCTACAGGGCAGTTTTTAATTTGTATGTAATTGAAGGTTATTCACACAAAGAAGTTTCAGAAGAATTAGGCATAACAGAAAGCACTTCCAGATCGAATCTTGTCAAAGCCAGAAATAGATTGAAAGATATGCTTGAAGAATTAGGTATAACACGATAAAGAACCCATTATATGTTTGAAGAAAAAAATATTTTTGATGATCAGGTAAGGGAAAAGCTTTCAGGTTTGGAGCTTCCCTATCAACCAGAAGATTGGCAAAGATTAAAAACGAAAATGAAGGAAAATAAAAAAAAGAGAATCCTGCTTTGGTTTTGGATCTCTGCTGTATTTCTTTTATTCTCAGTTGGAAGTTTTGCATTTTATCTAAGTGCCGACAAGCCAAATCATTCATCAGCTCCTTCTGTAACTCAAAAATCGAGCGAGGAGAATACCCTCAGCAGGCAGTCGGATTCAAAAAATAATCAGCCTTTGATTCAATCAGACAATCAAAAATCAGAACAAAAAGACGATCTGATAAATAATAAGCTTGCTCAACCCCTGGTCAAAAATAACGCTCAAAAAAGAATGAGCACGCAAACACAAATTACGAATGCCCCCGCTAAGGAATCAAACCAATTGAAAAGCAGATCTAATACCAATTTACAAGAAGAGAACCCTACTCAAAATTTGTCGACACCGATAGTTGTACAGAATGGATCCAGGTTTATCGAAGCAGAGATTCCCACAAGGCAGCAAAAGGAGGGAGAGCAGTCTGTTCAACAAGAGATTCCAGACCTGGTTAGCTATCAAAATTTATTAAGCTGTAAAAAGATTGAAACAGTGCAGGTAGATTCCCATATCAGAGCTTTCAATAGTTCAATGGAAGAGAATAAGGCAAGTATTGTAATCAAGAATAAATTTGCTTTTCCCCGCATCTATAAAAGATCAACGCATTTGATACTTTGGGCAGGTGGAGATATGAACTGGTCAGACAAGCAAGGCGATGCTCAAATTGGTTCTTCATTTGCAGCTATTTTCGATAATGATTTGAATGACAGATTTTCATTAAGATATGGTATTCTTTACAGCTATAAATCTTTTTCAAATTCTTATGAAGAAGTAATTGATCGAATGGCTACTGAGGGAATGACATACAATTCTAAATTTGAAAAGAAGACCAACTATCATTTCATTTCTATTCCTTTTTTACTGCAGGTGGTTATTCTGAGTAAGGATAAATGGTGTTTCAGTACAAGTGCCGGATTTATGGCTTCCCTGCTTTTTGATAAGGAAGTGACTGGTACGCAAAGAACAACAGTTTACCAAAATGCGGGTTCGGTAACAAGCATCACTGAATTACATCCTGATTCAGAAGGCAAAGCTGCCTTTGAGGGCGGGAATTTGAGCGATAACATGTATTTGGGATTGTATTTTGGATTCAATGCAGAGAGAAAGCTTTCGGATCGCCTGGATTTATTCTTTCAAACCTATACGCAGATCGGAGTGACAGGTCTGGGACATAATAAAGAGCATTTATATAATTTTGGTATCAACATTGGTCTGAAAACCAAGTTATAAGTTCTTTGTATTTGACAATTCAGTCAAGCAAGACATAGATAAACCTTCCGACCAGATCAAAAAAATCTGGTCTTTTTTTTGTTTTTCCCTCAGCATTTGGGAATGATTGTGGGGAGTATTTTTCTTGCAAATTGGTCTTTATGTGTATATTAGCTAAACGGAATGAAACTACTCCAATGCAACACGTTATGCACAATACCCTCTTGCAATTAACTGAAAATCTTATATCTTTACTCTCATGAATCTGATAGAGTTAAATATTGAAAAGATTAAAAACCTATGCGCTAAACATAAGGTTAGTAAGCTTTTTGTATTTGGTTCTGTTTTAAAGGACACATTTACAAATGAAAGTGATATTGACTTAGTAGTTGATTTTGAAAAGCTTGATTTGTCAGAATATGCCGATAATTACTTTGATTTAAAAGAACAATTGGAGTTAATATTTAATCGGCCTGTTGATTTATTAGAGGAAAAGGGAATACGCAATCCATTTTTGAGGAAGCAAATAGATAATGAAAAGCGGCTTATTTATGGATAATAAAATTAATACTTGGCTATACG
>Ga0169931_10005291_pt1 | contig 19710 bp, 16 predicted proteins | sample Kivu_15m_20L_FD_129675 | JGI IMG/M metagenome (GOLD analysis project Ga0169931, IMG submission 129675) | Freshwater microbial communities from Lake Kivu, Western Province, Rwanda to study Microbial Dark Matter (Phase II) - Kivu_15m_20L... | ecosystem: Environmental > Aquatic > Freshwater > Lake... | reverse complement strand
TAATTCATCTAACATAATTAATTTTTTTTTAATGTCAAAAAATTTTTTTTTAGCAATAAATATATTTCTTTTAATATTTAATATTAATATTTTTCAAATTTTAATTTGACTTACAAAATTTTTTTTATAAATTTTGTAGTCTTGTTAAAATTCAAACTATACCATTATAAGTATGAAAATAATTATGAATAAAATTATTGCCTTATCTTCTTTAGTAATTGCTACTATAACTTTTTCAAGTTCCGCATTTAGTGGTACCAAATATACCAATATTGGAACTGGAGCAATTACTGGTGTTTATTATCCAGCTGGTGGCGCAATTTGTCGATTATTAAATCGAGGTAGAAATGAACATGGCATTAGATGTTCAGTAGAATCAACTGGTGGTTCAGTTTCAAATTTAAATGCTATTCGCAATTCTGGAATTGAATTTGGTATCGTTCAATCAGATTGGCAATATAATGCTTATAATGGGTCTGGCTTCTTTGCTGACCAAAGCCCATTTAAAGATTTAAGATCGGTATTTTCTCTATATACCGAAACATTTACTATTGCAGTTCTTGAAAAATCTGGAATCAAAACTCTTGATGATATTGTCGGAAAAAAAGTTAATTTTGGACCACTTGGTTCTGGTATGTACGCTACAATGGAAGTTTTAATGGGAGTCAAAGGTTGGAAAAAAGATACATTTTCCTCCATTACTTACCTTCAGCCATCAGAACAACCGAGTGCATTATGCGAAGAAAAAATTGATGTCATGATTTATGCCGCAGGAAATCCAAATGGAGTATTACAAGAAGCGAGTCAGACTTGCAAAATAAAACTAATTGCTATTGATGACAAAACCATTGATAAACTAATTGAACTTAACCCGTTTTATGTGAAGGCAGTGGTTGCTGGTGGAATGTATGCCAATAATCAGCAAAACATCACTACATTTGGAGTTAAAGCAAGCTTAGTAACTTCTACTAAAATTTCTAATGATTTAGTTTACCAAATTACAAAATCGGTATTTGAAAATTTTGATAATTTCAAAACTTTACATCCAGTATTTTCATCGCTTAAAAAAGATGAAATGGTTAATCAGGGCAACTCATCTCCAATTCATGATGGAGCCTTAAAATATTACAAAGAAGCAAAATTAATTAAATAAAATGGCTTCAAACACCACCAAAATTTTTAACTTATTCGCCATTTTTTTGCTGGCGTCTTGCACTTCTTATAAGCCAATTTTTGACCAAAATAACAAATTTATTTCAGTGGGTAAAGAGCAGGCCAATAGAGATTTTTTAGAATGCAAAAGAAAAGCTGATATTTATCTTGAAGATTACAAAGCTCAAAGAGCCTTTAACGAATCTCGAAGAAATATGGTTAAGGGCGGAATAATTGGTGGGTTTTATGGTTTATTAACTGGCAAAAACATCAATTATACCCTTACTGGAGCCTCGGTTGGAGCCTTAATGGGAGGCATTTATGGCGGTCTTACAGTGATTAGCGAAGATAAAGTTAATCCAGACCAAATCAAAAAAAATTACATTACAAATTGTTTAAATAATCAACAATATCAAATTTTAGGATGGTATTAATGGCAAATATAATCAAATATCGTGGAATTTTTCCACAAATCCACCAATCAGCTTTCATTGCAAATAATGCTACCATAACAGGCGATGTAAGAATTGGAGAAAATTCCAGCATTTGGTATAATTGTGTTTTGCGTGGCGATGTCACTAAAATCACTATCGGCAATAATACCAATATTCAAGATAATTGCATTATTCATGGCACTCGCCCAAATCATGCCCAAAACAAAACTGGTGCAGAAGGCGCCCCAGTTTCAATCGGAAAATGCGTAACCATTGGTCACAGCGCTATAATTCATGCTTGCACCATCGATGATTATGCGTTTGTTGGCATGGGTTCAATTGTGATGGATTTAGCTCATATTGAATCAAATGGAATGCTTGGAGCGGGTGGAGTTTTGACTCCCAAAAAAATTATTAAATCTGGAGAAATTTGGGCAGGCAATCCTGCAAAATTTTTAAGAATGATGACCCAAATAGAAATTGACTATATTAAAATTTCTAGCGAAAATTACATGGAACTCGCCAATGAATATAAATAGAATTAAAAAATTTTATTATTTTTTAAAGAAAAATTCTGTCAAAATTTTTTTCACTCCCGCTTTTATTTTTTTTATTGCAGTTTTTTTGTCGCTTGGAGTTTTGATTTATTGCGAAGCATTTTATGAATTTAGCGAAATAGCCAAAAAGCGAATTGAAAACAATATTTATTTTAGCATATTTTTAACTCCCGCATTATTTTGGCTTTCGAGTTATATTCACAAAAAATATGCCTATAACCCATATGGAGCAGGTCTTGATAGCATCACTTTTTCTTTAAAAAAATTACAAAAAAAACCAAATGATTACCAAAAAGTTTCAAATTTTATTGGTCTAAAAGTAGCCATTGCAATTATTTTTAGCTCATTATTATCTACCTATGCTGGCGGTTCGCTCGGCAGAGAAGCTCCATCAATTGTGATTTCGGTTTGTATAGTTTTTTCTTTAGCCTATTATTTAAAAAAATATTTACTTGATTTTGAATTAGAAACTTGGATTTATATGGGCTATGCCATTGGAATTGGAATTGCTTTTAATGCTCCTTTTAGTGGACTTGTTTATATCGTTGAAAAAGTTATTAAAAATAAATCGAAATATTATTTTAAAGCCTTGTTGCTCTCTTGCATTGCCTTAACCATATTGTCAGCTTTGATGCTTAATCATGGTCCGATTTATTTTATTGATAATTTTTATACATTACAAAATAATGATTTTTACCATTATTTGTTAATAACAATTTACTGTGCCACCCTCGCCTATTTATTGCTAAAAATTACCAAATATTTTTATCTTAAATTCATCATTCTAAATGGCATGAAGTGGCATTTTTTACCAATTATTTTTGGCTTAATGGTCTCTTTTATTGGAATAAATTTTGGTATCTACTCAATTGGTGGTGGGATTAGGTCAGTTAATGATGCTTTACAAAATGCTAATATTATACATGACTGGCAACAATTATTTGGCAGATATTTATCGACTATCTTAACCTATATTGCTGGCAATGCTGGTGGCTTGGTAGCCCCTTCAATTGCACTTGGTAACTTAGTTGGTGCGGTTTATAGTTCTATTTACGAAATTGCTAATTTTAAAACCATGATGTTAGTTGGAATGGTGGCTTTTTTATCACCAGTTCTTGGCACTCCAATTACCTCGGCAATGGTTATTATTGAATCAACCGAAATTGGTGTAGAAAATATTTTTATGTTAATTACAATCTCGATGATTTCATTTTTAACAGTCTATATTATTCAAAAAATAGGATCATTTATTCGTGCAAAAATATTTAAACCAAATACAAATTAAACAAATTTTTCAAATTACTGAAAAATGCGCAATCATTGCCAAGCAAAAATTTTTTAACAAAAATTTTCAAATTTTTGTTAAGGATGATGGCTCAAAAGTTACCTCCATTGACCTTGAAATTAGTAACCTTATAGCTCATAACCTTGCTCAAATTTTTCCAAATATTCCAATTATTTGCGAAGAAAAAAAGCTTAGAGATGCCAATAACACATTTTTTCTCATAGACCCAATTGACGGCACCTCTTCATTAATTAAAAATAGCGAAGAATTTTGCATAAATATTGCCTTAATTGTCGATAAATTGCCAGTTTTTGGCATTATTTACGCCCCAATTTTTGAAAGTAGTAAATTTATTTTCAATGATGGAAATGAAGTTTTTATTGGAAAAAATTCTAATTTTGAAAATGCCCAGCCAATTAAATCCAAGCGACAAAAAATTACCGATTCCCTAAAAATTATAACCAGCCCAAGGACAAAAATGGATTTGATTAGTAATTTTTGTTCTCAACATTTTTCATCTTCAAAAATTCATCAAATCGAAAATTTATCTTCAGCTATAAAATTTTTTCGAATTATTGAAGGTGATGCCAATTTATATATACATCCAAGGCGTTCAATGGAGTGGGACACCGCTTCCGGTCATGCTATAGTTCGAGCTTTTGGTTATGAAGTACAAAATTTTGAAATTATTAATGATAAAATAATCATTACCTCCGATCTAAATTATCAAAAAAATAATTTTGAAAATAGTGGATTTGTCATTTTTTAATATTAATTTTAAGTTTGAATTTGATAATTTTGCAATTAAAATTATTCTAACATTAATTAAAGTTAATTACTAAATATCTATGCCCAAAAAATTTACTCTTGCTTGCAATAATAATGGACAAATCACTAATATTGATTTTTTAGTTGGCAATCCAAATGAATCATCGCACCCAATTGGTTTTCAAATGAAATTTTTTTTAAATAGAGGAATTGTAGTGCCAGACGAAGTAATTAATGCCTTAAATAATTTGCATCAAATTGCTAAGGATAACCATATTAATTTTGATGAATTACTCGAATATGTCAGCGACCAACTGCAAACTCCAGATTTGGTTAAAGAAGCTTTGTCAAAAGCCAATCAATTTAGTCAAAATAATTAAAATTTACCATGAAAAATAAAAAAATTGCAGTATTGTGTGCGGGCTGGAACTCAGAAAGCGAAGTGTCTCAACGCTCTGGAAATGGCGTTTATGAAGCATTACTAAATCTTGGCTATGAAGCGGTAAAAATTAATTTTACCCGCAATATTTTTCAAGATTTAATAACGCATAAACCAGATATTATCTTTAATGCACTACATGGTAAATTTGGCGAAGACGGCAAAATTCAAGGCTTACTCGATATTTTAGATATCCCTTACACTCATTCAGGATTATTGGCGAGTGCAATATGCATGGACAAGGTTTTAACCCGAAAAATTTGTTCACAAAGCAAAATTTTATCACCAAAATATGAAATTCTTCGTCAAAATGAACTTCAAGATAATTTGGAAAAAATCCAACATTTTGAAAAACCCTTTGTCATTAAACCGATAAGTGAAGGCTCCAGTGTTGGGGTTGAGGTAATTATGCCCAATCATAAATTTGATATTTCAAATTACAATTGGCAATATGGTAATGAAATAATCATCGAAAAATATATTGCAGGACAAGAAATTCATGTTGGATTAATGAATGGCAAAGCTCTAGGTGCCATCGAGGTTCGCCCTCATGGTTTATTTTACGATTATAATTGCAAATATACTCGCGGGATGACTGATTATGTTATGCCCGCCGAAATTTCTGAAGATAAATATGAGGAAGTTCTTAAACTAGCAGAAATATGTTACGAAAGCGTTGGATGTAGGGGGGTTGCTAGAGTTGATTTTATTTTAAATAATAAAAAATTTGAAGATTTTGAACCAGATAATAATTTTTATTTACTCGAAGTTAATACTCACCCCGGCTTTACTCCAACTTCGCTTTTACCAAAAATTGCCAAATATGTTGGCATAAGTTTTGAGGAAATTGTTGAATTTTTAATTAATAATGCCAAATGCGGATAAAAAAATTCAAAAATCAAATCAAAGATTTTATTTTAACCAATTATTTTTCTAAAAAAATAAAGTTTTTTTATAAAAATTTTTGCCAAATCCTTTTAGTCAAAATTGCGATTCTAATTATTATTTTAGCCGTGATTTTATTATTTTTCGCCAATATTTTTAAACCAAAAATTATTGTTGAATTAAAACATATTATTTACTCTAGATTTTTGAGTAATTTGCAATTAAATAATTTTAATTTTTCGGTTATCAATATTAACGGCATCAACAGAGTAAAAAAGCAGGAAATTATTGATATAATCAAAAATTTTGACGACGGAAAAAGTTTCATGATCAACAAAAATTTAAGTGATTCTCAAGCAATTCCCCTCGCTCAAAATTTGATTGACGAAATAAAATCTAAAATTTTATGGATCGATAAAATCACCATCAAAAGAATTATGCCCGATACTATTAATATTGAAGTTATCGAATATAAACCTTTTGCAATTTGGCTCGATAATGACAAAAAATTTATTATTGATAAAGATGGTAATCCTGTGCCTTTTTTAGATGAATATGAAAGTAACGAAGAATTTAAAAATATGATTATTTTATCAGGCAAAAATGCTAATAAAAATGTCAAATCGCTTTTTAATATTCTTTCAATTGATGCCGAATTAAGTAAAGAAATATATTCAGCGAATTGGGTTGGAAATCGACGCTGGGATGTGAGATTTTTTGATGGCTTATTAGTTAAATTACCAGAAGATAACATTGCCGAAGCTTGGGAAAATTTACTTAAATTATACGAATTATCGGATATTGATAAATCAATAAAATCAATCGATTTAAGGGTATCTGGCAAAATTTATATACAATATTTAAATAAAAAACTAAATGAGATTGATACTATTAAATCTTAAATTGTAAAAATTTTTATTAAAATGCTATTTTTTTTAAAAATATAAATTATTGTTATTAAATAACTTATTTATTTTAAAATAATGTCCAAAATATACAAGAATCGCAAAACGCTAGCTTGCCTTGATATTGGCTCTTCCAAAATTTTATGCATCATCGCCAATATTGGCAATGATGATATTGAGATTTTAGGATATGGTCACAAAGAATCTCGTGGCATTAATTTTGGTGCAATATCCGACATAAAATTGGCGCAAAAATCAATTTTAAATGCGGTTGCCGAAGCTGAGAGAATGGCTGGTCTTAATGTTAATAAAGTATTAATTGCCATTTCGGGTTCACAGATTTTATCAACATCAAAAAGCATATCCGATAAAATCTCGAAAAATATCGTTCGCGAGTCAGATATTAATAATCTTGTCACCAAAATTCGCCTAGATTTTATCAAAAATAACCGCGAATTAATTCATATTATGCCACTAAATTATAAAATCGACGACTCACCAATTATTACCAATCCAAGACAAATGATGGGTGAAAAATTATTTTGCAAATTTCACTTGGCCAGCGTTTCTAAAACAGTGATTACCAATATCGAAAATTGTATTGAAAAATGTCAATTATCTATCGATGATTATATCGCCGAACCATATGCTTCAGGATTTGCCGTTCTCAATGAAAATGAACTAAATTTAGGCTCATTATTGATTGATATTGGCGCCCATACTTCTTCATTTTGCGTTTACTATGAAGGAAAAATTTATCATATTAATCATATTCCAATTGGTGGCGCTAACATTACCAAAGATATTGCTACAGTTCTTGGAATTAAATTTGAAATTGCTGAAAAAATTAAAAATTTAAATAACAGCTTAATCATTTCTCCGATTGAAGAAAAAGAATTAATCAAATTCAAATCTATTGACAACAACGAAGAATCATTTATCTCGAGAATTTCTCGTGAAGATTTAAAGAATATTATCGAATCTAGGCTTGCCGAAATTTTTGAGAATATCAAAATTTGTTTAGAGAAGCAAAAAATTCCATTACAAATGATGTCATCCATTGTTCTTACTGGAGGAGTTGCCTCAACTATTGGTATCGATAAATTAGCCAGCGAAATTTTTGGAAAAAATGTTAGAATAGGCTATCCAACAAAATTTAATTTAGCACCAAATGAATTGCTTAACACCTCAAGCACCTGCGCCCTCGGGATGTTAGTTCATTTAAGAGAATTATTATTAAAAAATAAATTCAAAGATGGACATGAAGTTCGCAACAATCTTTTTAAAAAATTTTTAGATAAATTTGTTAATATCTAGATTGTGTTTGTTTTTTTTCATGGCAACAGCTGAAATCTGCGACAACTGATGTGTTGGCAGGTTTTCAATCTCTTTTAAGAAGGATTTTCTCTGATCTAATTCATATTTAGAAACAACTCTATCTTCCTTAGATAAAAATTGCTTAAATTCATGTATATCTTTTAACTCTATGGAATGTGGACACTCACTAATTAAGGAGCTAAACAAATCAATCGAATTTTTTTCATAAATTTTTTTTAAAATATTTTGATTAATTTTAATGCCATTTTGCGCCAAATCTTTAAATAATTCTTCATCTAAATTTAATGCGTAATTTAAAATATTTTCATGATTATCGGTGATAAAATTTTTTAAAATCAGACCACGAAAATCTGGCAATTCAGAATTGCTAACTATAGCCATATTTTTAGCATCAGTTGATTTGGTAAAATCAAGGTGAAATTTATAAACCTGCAAAATATGCTTTAATAATGGATTAAATTCAGCCTTATCATCATTCATTTGCAACATCAAAATTAAATTGTCCGCCATCAATTCCAAAAAACGCTTTTTTACATCGACATTTTCACTGGATTTTATAATTTCCCCAATCATTTCAGTTGATGATAGCACTTTGCAATCCGAAGAATAAGGATTGATAAAATGTTTAGTCAAGTAGATTGAGTTAGAAAAAGTAGGAATTTGGTAACGATGATTTGGTGACCTAAAAATTGGCTGAAAAAATTGTAATTGATTAAAAAAATTTACCAGCAAATTTTCTGATTTTGATTTAGCAATCTCTTCGCTCAAAACCTCATTGGCAACCTCGCTTGCCAAAGATACAACTTCTTTTTGCATTAAATCATCAATGGTATCTTTGCAAAATTGATTTTGAGCACGAAAGGTTATTTCTTGCTCAATTCGACTATTTTCCAACTGTAAAATCCTAAGTCTCTCCAACTCCAAATCCTGTTTAGCTTTGATTTCAGCTTCAAGAGCGAGGCGTTTATTTTCTTGATCTTGTTTTATCCTTTCAAGCTTTTCTTGCTCTGCTTTTTCTTTGTCAATTCTATCTTTTTCTTGCATTTGTTTTATTTTATTTAAATCTTCTAATTCTTTTAGTTTTCGTAATTTCTCAGCTTTTCTTTTATCTACAAGTTCTTTTTCCATCTCCTCACCTTCTAACAACAATCGCATCACATTATCGGCATCTCGCGATTTCTTTTCTTCCAAAATTTTAGATTTTTCATCAAGATTTTCAGTTAATTTATCAATTTTTTTTAATAATTCTTTTGATGATTTATCGGTTTTTAAACTTAGATTTGCAATAAATCCAGTTGAAGTAAGATGAGTTAAAAAACCCGTTAAATTTAAAAAATTTTCTAAAGAATCTTGATCTTGAGTTGTATTTTTTTCTACCACAACATTAACATTATTTGGGTCTGTTTGGAGGTGAGCCTGATAAATTTCTAAATATTTTTCAATTTTTGTATATAATGAAGATGACTTCATACCAGCAATTTTGTCAGGCAAAACAACAAACTCCATCAATTCCAATTCAAAGTCACTAACCATATTGATGGCTCTCGTCAAACCTTCAAAACCCTTTGGCGAAATACTAGTTGCGATTTTTTCTCGCAAATTGTCACTATTTCCTAATTTTAAATTTTGATTAAAGCCAAATCCAAAAGAAATTAATTTTTTTACAATGTTAACATTATCCTCCTCTTTGACGGAATTATTGGATTTTCCAGAAAAAAATAATTCCATAGCATTTTCTTTCGAAACATAATCATTGTGGCTCAATAAATGAAGTGGAAAATTTTCAATTGCTTCAACATCTCGAGTAAATAACACTAGATTCCATAAATTTTTTTTATAATTCACTGGAAAATCTAGATGAGGAGCGACATTGAATTCTTTGGTATTTTCATTAAAAAATTCATAAATATTTAATCTAAAATAACTATCGGAAAGCCAACTATTAAAATTTTCAGGCAATTTACTAAATTGATCATAATTTTCAGACCTCATTCCAAAATCAACACATCTAAAATTTGATTCCTTTGAGCATAATAGCGAATCTCGCAATTTATATAATTGATTGTCTGGAATAACTTTTAAAGATTTAGAGTAACCATAGCAAACAATTGGATTGGTTAAAACTGATAAATTTATAAAAAATGACTGGCTATGAGTTTTTATCGACTGCAAACATTCTTTAAAAAAAGTTCCAAACTCATTGATTCTAAGACCATTAGACATCATAGCACTTAATAAAGAAAATTTTATATTTGGTCGAGATTGTGCCGAAGATATTTCCATGACTTTAGCAATATCTTTATTTAAGGTGATGGCTCGACCCCTACATATCATTGTAAAAATATTCGGATCATCTTCCATAAAATCAGCCAAACTAACCCTAAAATGCAAACCCTTAAAATTTTCAATTTGTGTGGCAAAAATTTTAAAGCCAAGTTGCATAGAGCTTAATTTATCTATCATTTCTGGACTAAGCTTATTTGCTTCATCTCTTTTGATTTTTTCTAACTCTATTGCCCTTTCTTGTTCGCTGAAATTTTTGCCATCTTGCCTTTTTAATAGCTCAATTTCGTATATCCTATCTTGAAAATAATCCACTAAACCAAAAGTATAAATTCCCAAAATTATAGAATAGCTTTTTTCATGTTGCATAATGTAATGGGACAAAAATTTTTGATGACTCTTAAGTTCATCTTCATTTTTGGCATTATAAGATGTGATAAAGCCATATTCCAATTGAAGATGAAACTTAAATCTAGAATAATATTCAAGCAACTTCATCATTAAATTAAATTTATTTGATACATAATCTAAATCAATTTCATTTAATGCGACCCTTTCATCTATAATATTATCATAATTCAACGGTTTGAAAGGAGCAAAATAATCCCTATAACTATTTTCGCCATAAGTATTGGTTAGAAAATTTATTGAACCAGATTTCAATAATTTTTGAAATCCCTCATGATCAACATTAGTAACTACATCAATATATTTAGAAATTTCAAAATCGGTTACACCAGCAATTTCACTAAAGCCTGCACCATCTAAATTTTTAACTAATCTTATATTAGATTTTTGGAAAGTTATTGGGACAAACGGGCTTGCAGGTAAGAAACATCCATCATCATTTTCAATGAATTCTACAACTTTATGAAATTCATCTGGCTTATAGAGCACTACCCCCGTTAATTTATCCTCAACTGATTTTGGGGTATTTGGCGGTTTCTTATGGGGCATATATATATTTAATAATAATTATAAATAATTTATAAATTTATTATAAATTTTTATAACATCAAGAATAAAATATATTATACCAAATCCCATCTTTAAATAAAATTATAACAAAATATTTTTGCCAGTCGTGCCTAAAAGGCAACGCTCGTGATTTTTGAGATAAAAATTTTTAAAAAATGAAGCTGTATGTTCATACAGCTGAGGCTCCCGTCGTTGCGCTAGCACGACTATTTAAATTTTTAGAGATTTTTAGCCAAAAATATGAAGTTAGAATTTTATTTTTTTTAAAACTTTTAAAGATATTGATTTGGTATTATACCATTTCAACTAATAAATAAAACAATTGGGAATTTACTAGTTGAAATGGTATTATAGATTTATTTAGGGTTATCGTTTCTATCGGTAGCATCCGGGGTAATGTTGTTATTCAAGGCACGGCGAACAACTAAATAACAAATAATATTACAAATCACAATATTTATAATAGTAATTGCTAATATTTTTAAGGCAATTGCGATTGATAAATTTTCAAATTCTAATGAAAAAATAATAATTGGAACCAAATATAAATTAAAAATCATAACCAAATGATTCATGGTAAAAACATCTTTAGCCCTTATTAGACCAATACTAAAAATCAAAATAATAAAAGAAGTAAAAATGGCGATAATGGATAAAAAAATATAGCTCATATTTTTTTCTTATTTAATAATAAATATAAAATCGCCACCAATTTCAATAGAAGTAAAATTATTATAATATCAAAAATATTTTCAAACTCTAACCTAGAAATTCCAATAAAAAGCAGAATAAATTGGGTAAACATTAGGTAAAAACACAAAATTCTTTCATATGAATTAGTGCCATTAAAAAACTTAATTATGGTTATCATCATTGACAAAACAATAACCGCATTTATTAAAATGTAAAAACTCATTAATAAATTCCTGATGGTTGATTTTCGTTATTAACTGGAACATCTTTAATATTTTCGTTCGCAGGATTATTGGCATTTTCTTGGGAAATTAAATCCTGATTTTCAGAAATTTCATCATTAAGCTTTAAGGCCTCAAAGAATATTTGCGATTTTGGGGTGGTTGGGGTTGGATATTTGCCAGTTGTTTTATCTATTTTTACCAATTTTACTGAGCTTGGCACTCTAAAAGGAATTGAAGATTTATCTTTAAGTGCATCTTTCATGAAATCAATAAAAATTGGCATGGCAACCGAGGCTCCTGTTTCGTCATTACCAAGAGATTGAGGGTTATCATAGCCAACATAAACCGCCATAACCAAATCAGGCGAGAAACCAACAAACCATGAATCATAAGAATTATTGGTAGTTCCAGTTTTGCCAGCAACAATTTTGCCAATCGACTTTGCTTTAGAAGCGGTTCCGCGTTCAACAACACCATGAAGCATTGAGGTAATTTGGTAAGCAGTTGCGGTATCGGTGACCTGATCTCTATCATCTTCTAAATCTGGCATTGCAAGACTTTGTGGCGACCTTTCCACAAATTCATTAATATTATTAACATAACAATTTTTACAATTTCTTTTATCCCTTTTATATATGGTTTTTCCTTCGCGATCTTGGATTTTTTCAATCATTGAAGGATAGATTTTTTTGCCTCCATTAACCATCATGGCATATGAGGTAGCTAATCTCAAAACTGAAGTTTCGGTGGAGCCAAGAACCAGTGAGTAAATTTCTTTTGGATTATCGTTAACGCCAAATCTTTTAACCACATCAACTACTTTATCTAGCCCAACCTGATCCGCCATTCTAACTGTAGTAACATTTCGTGACTGCTCTAAGCCAGTTCTTAAAGTAGTTAATCCATAAAAATCGCCAGAATAATTCATGGGTTGATAAGGAGGCAGTCCGATTCCTTGATTGAGTGAAATTTCTTCATCCATAATAACGGTAGCAGGAGTTAAGCCATTTTCAAGTGCCGCAATATAGCCAAATGTTTTCATGGTCGAACCGGGTTGCCTTTGAGCCTGAATGGCTCGATTAAATTGATTTGGTAAATCAATATAACCACCCGACATCGCTAAAACCCTTCCTGTGTGTGGATCCATTGCCACAAAACCACCATTAACATCAGGAACTTGTTTTAAATTATAAACCCCATCTTTTGCTGATTTTTCAACTAAAATTACATCTCCAACATTTAAAACATCATTGATTTTTTTTACAGCTGGACCTCGGGCATTAACATTAATAAATTTTCTAGCCCATTTTATTGATGAGAGCTCGATTGACCCCAATAATCCATTCTCAACCCCAATTGAGGCCAAATCTTTGGTAGTTGATAAAATAACCGCTTTTGACCAAGATTCTTTGTAAATTTTTTTAATTTCAAATTTTTCGAGTAATTCTTGCCAATTATTATTGGTGTCAATTTGCCCCAAAGAACCACGATATCCGTGTTTACGATCATATTCTTCAATACCCTTTTCAAAGGCTAAAATTCCGATATTTTGCAATTTAGGATCAAGTGTTGTTCTCACCACAATACCATTTTCAAAAACATTATCTGAGCCATAAAGATTGGTTAATTCTCTTTTAACGGCATCCGAAAAAAAACTCGCTCGAATGATATCTTCATCAATTTTAGTTTTTAAATTAATTGGCAATTCCATGGCAATATTGCCAACCTTTTCTTCAATGAAATTTTCTGCAATCATTCGTTCTATCACCCAATTTCTGCGCTCTTTAGCTTTTTCCATATTTTTTCGCGGATCAAGTTTTGATGGTGCTTTTGGCAAAGTAGCTAGCAAAGCCACCTCTTCCAGAGTCAATTCATCTATTGATTTGTCGAAATAAACTTGCGACGCGGCAGCAACACCATAAGCCCCAGAGCCAAGATAAATTTGGTTTAAATATAGCTCCAAAATTTTTTCTTTTGGAAAAGTTTTTGACATTCTATAAGCCAAAATTGCCTCTTTAATCTTACGCTGGAAAGTTCTCTCTCTAGTTAATAAAAAGTTTTTAACAACTTGCTGAGTTATGGTTGAAGCCCCACCCATCGAGCCATCGCCACTAATTGCTCCAAAGGTATTGGTGAGCGATGTTCGAAAAATAGCAAATAAATCAATGCCCGAATGCTTATAAAAATTAGCATCTTCGGCTGCCAAAAAAGCATTAATTAAGTTTTTTGGGATATTTTCAATAGGAACAAAAATTCTTTTTTCCTTAGAAAATTCGCTAATCAATGACCCGTCAGAAGCATATAGCCTTGTGGTAATCATGGGGTTATAATTTTTTAGCAATTCATAATCAGGTAAATTTTCGCTAAATTGTTTAAAAACAATAAATGCAAAACTGATGCAAAGAACACCAGTAAAAATTAAACCCGCAAATAAAATGCTTATGGTTTTTTTCATAAATTAAAGCTATAAATCAAAGATACTTAATGGTTTTAAAAATATTTTTTGTTTGATAATGATATTTTATAAAAAAATTCTTGCAACAAGAAATAATTTTTAAATTTTTTTATCAACATCATTTTCTAAATAGGCTTGACTCATTAACTCTTTTTGAGCTTCAAATGGGTTTTGCCTCTCTCGGATAAAATCTCTAAAATCACTTAAATCGTTATTTGGTTTATCAAGATTATTTGGTGATAAATTTTTGTCTAAATTTTTATCAATATTATTTTCAACAACACCAACTTCTTTACCCAATTCTTTACTTTTTTCTACAAATATTTGTAGAGTTGGCGCAGTAATCACTGGCGAAATTTTTGTAATTTGCTCAATTGAACATAATCTTGTAGTTTGATTAAATAATTCAATGGCATCATTGTCAATTTTTCCAGACTTAACTGCCAATTCTAGTTTATAAACCAAATCATACATTGCTGGCGAAATTTCTGTCGATGAAGAATTCTGATCTAAAGAATTATTAAAATACAAAAAATTATTATTTGAATCGCTCTTTTGACCAAAGGAAACCCAATTAGAATCTTGTTCTTGACTTGAAGAAATCGGAATTGACAAAAAAGTATTTTCAGGCTCTTTTTCATTCATAGCTGATTTTTTTTCCGCCATAAATTCGTCTTTAATTTTTTGATCAGCTGTTTTTCCAGAAAATATTCCCATAAATTTAGTTATTATAATTATTAAAATAGTTATCAATCGCTGTTGATAAGGTTTTGGCAATATGTCTTCGATAAGAAGTGCTATTAAGCATTTTTTCTTCTTGTTTATTCGACAAATAACCAAGCTCAATCAAGACCGAAGCCATATCCGGAGCGGTTAAAACCATAAATCCTGCAAATCGGTGAGTATTTTGTAATATTTCGATTTCCGATTTTTTTACTTCGCGAATTATATATTTCGCCAAACGAGCTGAGCTATTTTTCGATTCTCTTTGCGCTAAGTCAATCAAAGTTTTAGTTATTTCTTTACTGGCACCAGAAAAATCAATGCCATTAATAATATCGGCTTGGTTTTCTTTTTGCGCTAAAAGTTCCGCCTGCTTATCCGAAGAATTATCAGACAAGGTATAAATTGAAAAACCTGAAACGCTTGGATCGGTAATTGAATTGGCATGAAGCGAAATAAATAAATCAGCTTTTTTCTTCCTTGATTTAGCGACACGCTTATCAAGTGGGATAAAAAAATCCTCATCTCTTGTTAAATAAACCCTATATTTATTTTCATTCATTAAATTTTTAGCCAACTCTTTAGCGTAAGAAAGAGTGATATTTTTTTCTTTGGTTCTGGCATAATTACCAATAGTTCCGGGGTCTTTGCCACCATGACCTGCATCAATGATAATAACGGGTTTTCTCTTGGTAGATTCGCTTGGGCTCGATAAAATTGCGGTTGGCTTATTGACATTTGGGTCAACTTTATTTTTATTGCGAATTTTATATTTTACGGATGAATGCTCGTTTTGTTTAACAATTAAATCATCTGATTTTTCTTCGGAAATTTTCACCGCATTATTTGATTTTTGCAGATTTGGCAATATTTTTTCTATGGATTTTGGATTGTCAATTTTTGACTCAGGTTTTTTTTCAGTAGTAATTTTTGGATTGTCAATTTTTTTGGTTTCCAAGGGTTGATTTTCGGTAATTTTTTCTACAACTTTCTGCGGAATTTTCGGGCTATCTTTTGGTGTTATTTTGCAAAGTAAAATGTATTTTTTATAATCAAAGCTAGTTTTTTCAACTATAAATTTTTCAGTTAAATAAAGATTTAAGAATATTGAATTATTTTTGCTTTCAACCTCAATTTTATTAATAAAATCTGGAATTTTTTTAGGATTTTTGTAATTTTTTTGCTCCGCATTTTGAATTTCAATAACTAATCTTTCGGGCTTTGATAAAGTAAAAATTTTATATTCAGCGACACCAGATAATTCAAGCTCAATCTCATTATTTGCTGAAAAAAATAAACTTTTTATACTAACAATTTCAGAATTTTCTGAATTGCTTTTTGCATATAAAAAATTAGGTAAAATTAAAAAATTCACAAGACAAAGCCAAGACAAAAATTTTATGACTGATTTTGAAGAATTTTTAAAAATGAACATTAGTTTTTTTAGCAATATTTTTAAAATAATATTTAATTAATAACAATCTAAAAGTAAATTTTTATTTGAAAATTTCAATTTATTACCTAATTTTACAATAAATTACAATTTACATAAATAATTTCTTAGAATATAATGTGCAGAAATTTAACCTTAACTAATTATTTATGTGCGGAATTATTGGAGTTATCGGCTCTAGCAATGCAAAAGATATAATTTTATCTGGCCTAAAAAAACTTGAATATCGTGGCTATGATTCTTCTGGTATCGCGTTTTTCGAAGAAAAAAAATTTACCATTGCAAAAGAAGAAGGAAAAATTATTAAACTCGAAAATTCCTTAAAGAAACGCCCAATAAATAGTTCAATGGCAATTGGTCACACTCGCTGGGCAACCCACGGCGTCCCAAGCAAAGAAAATGCTCATCCTCACGCTTCGTCAAAAGTGGTTGTTGTTCACAATGGCATCATCGAAAATTACCAAGATTTACGCAATGAATTGATCAAATCTGGAGTAAAATTTATTAGCCAAACTGATACCGAAGTTTTACCACATCTAATTGAACAAAATTATTCTCTTACTGGCGATATATTAAAAGCCTTAATTGCTACCAGCAAAGAATTGGTTGGAACTTACGCCATTGCCACCATGTTTAAGGATCGCGATGATGTTATTGGAGTTGCCAAAAAAGGCTCGCCAATTGTTATTGGCATTGGCGACAACGAAAATTATATTGCTTCTGATTTTTATGGCTTGGCGGATATTACTAATCAAATTATCTTCCTTGATGACAATGAATTTGCTTTGATTTTTAAAAATCAAATTCAAATTTTCGATGCCAATGGCAATGAAGTAAAAAAAATCGCCAAGATTATTGAAACACAAAAAAACCGCATCAGCAAAAATGGTTATGATCATTTTATGTTAAAAGAAATTCACGAACAGCCTTTAGTTCTTGAAGAAACCATTCAAACCTATCTTGATTTAGCCAATAACAAAATTAATTTACCAAATTTTAATTTTGATTTAAGCGCTATCAATAAAATTACCATTATCGCCTGCGGAACTTCTTATTTTGCGGGCATGATTGCCAAATATTTTATCGAGCAAATCGCTGGTGTTGAAGTTGAAGTTGATATTGCTTCAGAATTTCGTTATCGCCACACTCCTTTTCGTGACGATAATTTGATGATTTTTGTTTCACAATCTGGAGAAACCGCAGATACCCTAGCTTCATTAAAATATGCCAAAACCCATAATCAAAAAATTTTATCAATTGTAAATGTAGCTCATAGCTCAATGGCTCAATTATCTGACGCGGTTATTAGAACTTTAGCTGGTCCTGAAATTGGTGTTGCTTCAACCAAAGCTTATACCGCTCAAATCGCAGTTTTAGCAATTTTTACCATTTATTTGGCAAGATTAAAAAATAAAATCGACGATCAAAAACAATCACATTATTTACAAGAAATTACTCGGGCATCATCAAAAATGAATCAAATGTTTGATGATGATGAAATTCGCAACATCAAAAAAATTGCTTCCAAACTCACCAACACCAAACAGCTCCTTTACATTGGTCGCTCCATTTCTTTTGTTACCGCTTTAGAATCAGCACTAAAATTCCGCGAACTAACTTATATCAACGCTCAAGGCATATCGGCTGGCGAATTAAAACATGGTACCATTGCGGTAATTGACAAAAAAATGCCCGTCATTGTCATTGGAGTTCGCAACAAAGATAATGATATTTTCGACAAAACAATCTCCAACGCACAAGAGGTCAATGCTCGAGGCGGAAAAATTATTTTTGTCAGCGATAAAAAAGGGATAAATATTTTTGGAAAATTAGCAAAATATAAAATCGAAATTCCTGAAATTTCTGGTTCAATTCAAGAAGCCTTATTGCCGATCATTCCTTTGCAATTATTGTCATATTATGTTGCCCATTTTAAAGGCAATGATGTTGACCAACCCAGAAATTTAGCAAAATCGGTAACGGTTGAATAGTTGAAAAAAATTTTTGGTTTAAATTAAATTTTAGATAAAATTTTATCCACAATTTTTTGTGGAGTAATGCCAAAATAATTATATAAATCTTGGGCTTTGGCACTTGCTCCAAAACTATTCATACCAACAAAAATTCCATCATTACCGATAATTTCATGCCAGCCAAATTTTACTCCCGCTTCAATGGCGCAATAAATAATTTTTGAAGCAAAATTTTTGCCTAAAATTTGGTTTTGATATTGAATATCTTGCTTTAAAAATAACTCCAAACAAGGCACCGAAATCACTTTGGTTTCGATATTTTTTTCTGCTAAAATATTTTTAGCCAAAACCGCCAACTCAACTTCCGAGCCAGTTGCCAGCAAAATTACTTTTGGCGCAACATTAGGATTTTGATTTGCAGAAATTTCGTAAGCGCCACGATTAAAATCTTGAGTTGATTTTTCTTGATGTGGTAAATTTTGTCGAGATAAAATTAAGGCTGAAGGTGTTTGTTTTGAAGATAGTGCCATTTTGTAGCAAGCAATAGTTTCTTCAAGATCACACGGACGAAACACATTAAGATTTGGTATGGAACGAAGCATTGCCAAATGCTCGATGGGCTGGTGAGTTGGACCATCTTCGCCAAGCCCAATTGAATCGTGAGTAAAAACATAAAGAATTTGCTGACGCATTAAAGCCGAAAGACGAATTGCTGGCTTTAAATAATCACTAAAAACCAAAAAAGTGCCACCATAAGGAATAAAATTACCATGCAAAGCAATGCCGTTCATAATGGCACCCATCGCATGTTCACGCACACCATAATGCAAATAATTACCTGCAAAATTTTGTGGGGTGATGGCGTTGCTGGTGGCAGTTTTGGTTAAAACCGATTCAGTTAAATCGGCGGAACCACCAATTAAAAAACTCAATTCTTTATTGATTAAATCCAAAACCTGTTGTGATGATTTGCGTGAGGCCTGATTTGGCTTGGCAGGCAATAAAGCATTTTCAATTTTGGTAAAAATCTGCTCGAGATTTTGTAAATAATTTTTATTTTGCAAATCATTAAATTGAGTTTTTAAATCTTCTCTTAAATTATTTAAATTATTTTGCGATTGCTCAAAATCAGCTTTAGATCTAGCTTCCGACTGTCTCCAAATTT
>Ga0169931_10005290_pt1 | contig 19713 bp, 18 predicted proteins | sample Kivu_15m_20L_FD_129675 | JGI IMG/M metagenome (GOLD analysis project Ga0169931, IMG submission 129675) | Freshwater microbial communities from Lake Kivu, Western Province, Rwanda to study Microbial Dark Matter (Phase II) - Kivu_15m_20L... | ecosystem: Environmental > Aquatic > Freshwater > Lake... | reverse complement strand
TTTCATCGAGGACACCAATACGCTCCAGCCCCATGAGGCGGCTCTTCAAGACTCCATGCGCGATGTCGTTAAAGAGGTCCTCGATTCCTTGACCCCGCGAGAGGCCAAGGTGCTCCGCATGCGTTTCGGGGTGGAGATGACCACCGACCACACGCTCGAGGAAGTGGGCAAGCAGTTCGATGTCACACGAGAGCGCATTCGTCAGATAGAGGCCAAGGCCCTTCGAAAGCTTCGTCACCCGAGCCGCAGCGACAAACTCAAGAGCTTTCTTGATACGCTATGAGCTTGTGGGCCTCTAGCTCATGCCTGGTTAGAGCAGCGGACTCATAATCCGTTGGTGCCGAGTTCGACTCTCGGGGGGCCCACCAGAGAAACGGCGGTATAGCCGCATTGAGGCGGCCGCCGAGACCATGGACCGAAGCGATAAGAGTTTTTATGCGTAGCGATTTGAGTGACTTCAGAACTGCTGGATTCTCGCTAATTGAACTCGTAGTTGCGGTGGCGATTATCGGAATACTCTCAGCCGTGGCTATTCCAATGTATCGGGGGCATGTGGAAAAGACCCGTGCAGAGGTACTTCGTGCGAATGCCACTCAGGTGGTGAACTTTATGGAAGCCACTTTCGCCCGATGCATGTCTGGGGAGTCATCTGTTATCGTCGGATCAAGTGGTTCGATAAACTGCCTAGCCTCCAGCCACCACTCTGAAATCTCATCCATGCTTCACGTTTTTGCGAATCATTTTTCCGGGTTGTTAGGAGCAAATCCCTACGACAAATCCAAGCCTGCGATTATGGTCTCGGGCCAAAAACAGGCTACCGGAACAATCGTCCTTGATTACGGTGTCTCTGAGAGAGGGCAGTGTGGCGCAGGAAGGACCACGGGTGGTTGCGTTCGTTTGATAACTTATTCTGCGGCAGGGCAAGCCGGTGTCTCGGCCACGCTTTTCCTGGCTCGGTGGACGCAATGAAGACCCAACGCATCTGCTCTGAGGCGGGGTTTACGCTCGTAGAACTTTTGGTCGTGATCGCCATTATTGGAATTTTGGCGGCTGTGGGCGTGCCTTTGTACACGGGGTATCAAAATCAAACCAGAGTCTCCGTGGCGACCTCCAATCATGCAACTCTGGTTCGGTTCGCCTCCGCTCAGGCACTCTCTTGCTCGTCGGGGATGGATGTTGCACTTAAAAATACGGCGGGAGTGGACTACACTTTTAATTGTTCCACCGCCACCGTCACGCTCTCTCAGTTCGTGCTTGCTTTAAACCAACACGTCTACGGTGATTTCAGGAATCCTTTCCCACCGTCAAATGGCTCAAGATGCCGTCCCAACGTTGATAATTGTTCCCCCCCGGGGTTCATTGCTGGTTGCTCGATCTCTGGGACAGATCGCTTTGGAATGATGTCGATCTTTGCTGAGGGAACGAATATTCGGGTTTGTACGAATGTGGGTTCGAGCGATGCTGCAACTCGTGTCTTGAGTGCGACCATTCCTTTCGGGGGGTAGTCGCTCTAAGCATTAGACGCATGTTGACAAACTGGAACCGCCAAGATAGCGTTCACTGTCAGAATATTAAAGTCTGACTCGTTCGTTTTTCTGGGAGGAAGAAATGCTTGAACCAAAAGTCTCGTTCGGTCCGGTTTGCGTGCCCACCAAGGGTAGCCGGCACCTTCCTTCAGCGCTTTCTGCAGGGTTCACTCTGGTTGAGTTGCTGGTGGTCATCGCCATCATTGGCATTCTTGCTGCCGTGGGAGTTCCCATGTACCAGGGTTACCAAGAGAACGCCCGAGTTGAGGCCAGCAAGGCCAACTTCACCCGCCTCAAGTCCTTTATTGCCGCGGAAATTACGAAGTGCAATACTGGCACGGCTTTGTCGGCGATAGGGACGACCACCATAACGTGTCCGCTGCCCGGGGCGGCAAGCTACCAGACTTATTTCTTGGCCTATATTCAAGCCAATTTTAAGAACCCTTACAACGCCTCCCAGGCCGCGGCCACTTTCGCTTCCGGGACGGGTACGCCAGGGAACGGCGAGGTCAGGCTGACCGTCACGGGCACTAACCTCACTCTTATCGTCAACTCCGGCAAAACACCAAATCTGGAACAGGTTCTGTCGACTGCGGATTAGCGGTCATCGGACAAGTTAACTTTCGAGGGGGTTTGCTCTTTGGAGAGCCGGACAGCTTTCTCCCTTTTAGAGTTGCTAATCACAGTTGCGATCATCGCTATTTTGGCGGGGGTCGCCGTACCGGCTTACCAGAGTCACGCGGATCGTGCGCAAGACATGGATGCCCAGATGGCGCTCCGATCGATAGGGAGCGCTCAGGAAAGATATCGGATGTTGAACGGTGTCTACTTTAATCAGAATACCCTGCCATCCCAGGCGTCAACTGCCGGGGTTGTTTCGAGTTTGCTCGGGGGTGTCCAAGTTAACTCGAAGTACTACTATTTCTCAGTCGTGTCCGCGACCACGAGCCCATTAGGATTTATTGCAAGAGCATCCAGCAGAAGAAATCCTGCAAAGTGGTTCACTATTAATCAGGTTGATTGCTTGCAGTTGAATGGGACAGGTGCGTGTCTTTAGACCATGGGTAGCTCATATCTTGCAGTTGAATGGGACAGGTGCGTGTCTTTAGACCATGGGTAGCTCATATGTGGAACGATTTCCAACAACTCGTTAGTAGTTACTCTCTGTCGGACATCCATGTTCGGGCCGGACAGCCGATCGCTTTTCGCCAGTTCGGGGATGTAGAGAAGACTGATCGGATAGCTGGTCGGGAAGAAATTATGGAGTTCCTTCGGGGATGTATGGAGCCAGCGGACTTTCAGCGCTTTGTTGACGGCAAAGACCACGACTGCGCCTTTGAAAAAGACGGGATTCGTTTTCGAATTAATGGCTTCTGGTCAGACGATGAACCCGGAATGGTCTTGCGGAGGATCGAGGCAAAAATCCCCTCCTTTGACTCGCTCAGCCTGCCAGCCTACGTGAGAACCATTCCCTCTATAGAGACGGGATTGGTTTTAGTTACCGGGCCAACCGGCTCTGGGAAAAGCACGACTTTGGCGGCAATTATCGACGTTATCAACCAATCATCGCCGGGCCATATCATTACGATCGAAGACCCAGTTGAGTTCAAGCACACACCCCAGAGGTGCGTGATCAATCAGCGAGAGGTCGGGCGCGACACGAAGTCCTTCCTAACTGCCCTGAAGGCCTCGTTGCGAGAGGACCCCGATGTGATTCTTGTTGGAGAATTACGGGATCTAGAGACAATTCAACTCGCGTTGACGGCCGCAGAAACAGGGCATTTGGTATTTGCGACACTCCACACGAATAGTGCAGCGAGCACTATTACCCGAATTGTCGACGTCTTTCCTCCGTCCCAGCAAGAACAGGTTCGATCGCAATTGGCATCTGTTCTCAGGGGGGTTGTCACCCAGCGGCTGTTTAAAAGAGCGGACGGCACGGGAAGAGTCGGTGCTTTTGAGATCATGATCTGCAACACGGCCGTTCGAAATCTAATTCGAGAGAACAAGGTTTTTCAAATCCCGAATGTAATGCAGACGGCTAGGGCGGAGGGGATGGTGCAGATGGAGGCCTCGATTCGAGCTCTGGTCTCAGAGGGGAAGATCTCCGCAGATGCTCTCTCCACCGTATGAATTTAACTTTCGACGCGTAGAAAGGGGCCTGTCTTTCCTAGAGGTGCTGGTTGCCGTTGGGATCGTCGCACTACTCTCTACCGCGGCGATTCTAGTCAACCGAGACAGGCTGCCGATAGAGCAGCAACTCGGGGAGGTTAGGCAGGTTGCCGGACGCCTAGCGCAATACGTAGCAGAGGCGAGGCTCTCTCGGTCGGTTTTTCGTTTCACTTGCACAGCGGATGGTATTACCGCCACTCGGCATGATTCGACGCCATATTCTCCGGTGTTTACCTACGCCCAAGCGCAAACGGCCAGTGGCTCTCCGTCACTTGGCTCGGTCACGCTCGAGTCTCCAACGAATCCAATTCGAGTGACTTGCCCGGACGGGAACGTTTTCTTCATAAGCCCGAGAGGCGAGGTCTTGGGCGCGACGAATAAAGCTGGGGTGACCCTCGAGTTCGCTTCGACATTCTCCGCTTTGAGAGTGGGTGAGAACACTTCTGCCACAACGATGCGTGCTCGGTTATTGGTCTCGGGTGAGGGGGGCGCGACTCGTATTTTCTTGGGTGACTCTGCGACGGGGGTTTTGGGTGAGCAGCCGTAACTCAAGCAGAACACAGGGAGGCTTTAGCCTTCTCGAGGTACTTGTCGCAACTGTAATTGTTGGGGTGGGTCTCGTCGCAACTCTCTCCGTGATGAAGGTTGTCAATCAATCTCGAGAGATCTTGGCGGAGAGAACGGCTTACCAGCAGTTGGGAGATGCCATTCTCGAGAACAATCGACAGGTTATAAAGAGATACCCCCAATCGGCATTCCCGGTCCCCCCACCAAACACTGTCACCAACATCTTCGGTTCGCTCACTAGCGCTTCTTGCCCCGTTGGCGCTGGAGGCACTTTGCAGTCTGATGTGCAGTCCACTATTTGCAACCTCTCTTGGCCGTCTGGTGCCAAGGCTCACGTTATACAAATAACCTACTGGGTCTTGTGCGATGGTGAGCGACCCTGTGCATCAGACGCGCCAAGGAGCATCCGAGTTAACTTACTATTTCGGGAGTCAGCGTCAGCGCGGGTTTACGAGCGCGTCGCCTTCTTCACAAAATGAACTTTTTCAAGACACCAAGACCGGGCTTTTCATTGATTGAGTTAATGATCACTATGGTGATCGCATCTGTGCTTGTTGCCTCACTAATCAGTCTGAGCAAATCATTTAGTGCATCCTCAGCGGCCTCAATTGAGGACGTTAATCTTCAACGCGGATTTGGAAACTTTTCTGCGCAGTTTGTCTTTGACGTCACTCAGGCGGGATTCGTCCCTCTCGATTCTGTCTTGGCTCCGGCGGTAGGGCAGGGATTGGCCGTGGTTTTTGATGGTCCACCCCCCCCAACGGATGGCTTTGGTCTTATAAAAACCGTTTCGATGCGATACGATATCTCTAGGCGCCATAGAGAATCGGTAACATATGAAGTCCGTGCTCTTGACTGCCCCTCTGGCGTGGCCTGTCCAAGTTCAAGTTTTTCGAAAGGCGTCTATGTCCGCAGGGAGATTTTGGAATGCAGTTTGCCCCCGTCGACCTCCTGTTCGGTGCGTGAGGTCTTTTCGGGTGGTATTGCCCAACTGGCTCTTGGCTCAGTTGAGTCCATTCGATGTCGACAGATCCTGGAGTCTGGGCAGTTGCGAGGCCTGGACTGCGAGGTACGTCGTTATACAGAGATGAACCCAGCATCGAGGATACGTGTTGATCAAATCAAAGCCTTCTCTGGCTAGTTGCGAATCTGGAATGATCGTTACCGTGGCACTCCTTACTGTCGCCGCGCTATCCACTATTGCGGCCACGATGCTGAGTGTTCAAAAGCAGACCTTCCCAACGGTGTATGTTCGAGAGCAGGCCTCCCTCTCCTCAGACCTCTCGGATCTCTGTTTCCAGAGCGGAAGCCATTTTCTAGCCGTGCTTTCGAAAACTGGCCAACTTCCGACGAATGAGAACTTTTGGTATGTCTCTAACTCAGACCCATCAACATTGAGATCGCTAATTTCCTCGGCCCCTGCCGGTATCTGGCCGACTCATTCACCCAATGCCCGTCGTGACGTGGCCGGCCTCAACACGGCTCAAAGAGTGCTTTACGAGAACGCCGGCATTGTATGTGGGTATCGATATTTAGGTGCCCAATACGACCGCAACACCTCCGGTGGCGTCAAAGGCGGAGAAATATCGGTATCTAGGGACTACAACGCATCCCAAGGCAGGGAGAGAATGTTTCTGATCAGGGCCGAGACGGTAGTCCCCAAATCTCCCCCATATGCTTCAAGAGTCAGCATAGAGTTTCACGTGGGGGTCAATTAAATGAAACTGCTCTTTTCCTGGATGCTTATTGCTCTACTGCCCAATGCTGCATTTGCGAAAGCAGTGACGCTTACGGATGTGTCGAAATGCCTGCGCTCTTACGTTGACTCATTCGACGGATCGGTTGGCGTTGGCTCTGAGCGTTTGCGCCGTTTGCTCGGTGGGGTGGTTTTGGATGGAAACACCATGCGCATTGAAGAGCCCTTGACTGGCGCCTGCTCAGACATTGGCCCCGGTCGTATTGAGTTGTTGGTCTCAAAAAGAGGGGTTGAGGCGCTTCACATAATCTCGACTGGAGATAAACCCCGTTTTGTCGACCTTATTCAGACGGACAATCAGATGCGACTGCACCAACAATTAGAGAAGACTGGGGTCGGTCTAATTACTGTGTCAGTGCTACCTACCCCAAGTGCACCGATATACTACCGAGTATTTCGCGCCAAAGCTTTTATAAGAGAGGAATTCTTTTGGGGAGGGCATCGTGTGCAAGACTAATGCATTGCGCACTTATCTTCTAAGTGCGATGGCATGTGTGGTGTTATTCGCCTCGGATGACACCCAGGCGAAATTGCCTCCTCAGGGGATAAGCGGCGGCGCCTCGAGTGCCAACATCATGCTGATGCTCGATGTCTCGGGGAGTATGCGTCACAGTATCATTCAAGCTCCGGGTAATCCTTATCTTGGCGGATTGGCGCTTGGTTCCTTCGTGCGTCAAGCCGAGTTTGATACCAACGGAAGTCTTTGGAAAATTGATACTCGCACCGCACCTGCCCAAATTCTGATTAGCTCAAATGGCGCTCTAGTGAGGCAGGTCGGCTATTCCTCCCATCACCCACAGTTCATGAAACGCTATGGCACGAGAATGCTCGTGTTGTATCAAGACCGAAACAACTCCTCCATTCGGCATTTGGTCGAACATGACCTCTCAGGGAATGTCATCAGAGCAGTCACTTCTTCTGGACATAGTGATTCTCGGCAGGTTCTTTGCGCGTCCGAGCAGGGCGTTTTTATTGTGGACCGCAACCGATACATTCAATACTCATGGAATGGGCTATCGCTCCAAACCTCAAGAACACTGCCGACTCGCCCGCGTAGTTTTCTAAATGGATGCGCCGACATTGGTTCGGGAGGCTTCTCCTTTGTCTTATCAGATAACAGTGGGCGACTCTATAGGTTCGTAAGCCCAACCAGCTTTAGTTTGCTTGGGAGCTATAACCAACGGTATGTGAACGAGGATCTTCCCAGAGGCAATAGACGATATCTGGCGGTTGTAGGAAGCCAAGTGCTGTCGGCAGACGCGAGCTTCAGAACGGTTCAGACCTACCTATCTTCAGGTGTCCTCAGTAGCATTGCCTCAGTAACCCGTTCACCAAGCACCCCCAATATTGCCGCCTCTGGTTACGGTGCCATGGATGGCCAACCCCAATTAGTGGGGCTCCCGACTGGGTCCATCAACTACACGTATTACTTCCCTGCAGGTGGTCAAAGCAGGATGGCCTTGCTGGATATTGCTCGTTCAGTAATCTCCGATATCGTCAAGGATGCGGAGTTTAACAAGCGAGCGACTTTCGGTCTCTTGACCTGGGCATCGTCCGCGAGTTTAGCGGTGCCGTTCGGATTGACATCGAACGACCAAGTGATCAGCCGGCTTCCCAGCTTGAGAGCAAGTGGTGGTACCAATCTCTACTCAGCCATGTTGGCGGCAGATGGTTACATTCGGGGAGGAAGCTTCGCAAACACCACCTCCGGATGTAGCAAGACCATTCTCATAGTGATAAGCGATGGGTATTGGACGAATGAGGCGCAGGCCAACCAACTGGCACGTAATTTGCGCTCTCAAAGAAATATCGAGACCCATGTAATTGGTCTTGGGCCTGCGGTTACGAATGGCCACCCCAGCTACTTGAGCCTCGCCACTGCAGGGGGCTCTGTCCCCACAAGCCCTATGTTTGCGCGGGACATGGTGGCGCTCAAAACAAGCCTGAAAGAGGCTCTCTATGTGGCCCTGGCCTCCACCTTTTCTGCCGTGGCTCCCACTGTTTTGCCAAGTTCTCAAATTGGAAACATCGTTATCCAGCCTACCTTCGAGTATGCCGCCAACGGGCAATGGAAGGGTTTCCTCAATGCCTATGATCTGGATAACAACCTTAATTTATCTAGCGCCTCCCCGCGTTGGAGATTTCACGAGCGACTGAATTCGACAGCCGCAACTTCGAGGCGTATTTGGACGGCGTCTGACCGCCTGGGTGATCCAATTGCATCTGGCCTAAATAACTTTACGACAGCCAATGCAGGATTCTTAAGAGATGAGATTTTCGGTCAGAACGCGTCGACCATCACGTCGACCGCAACACAAGATCTAATTGATTTCGTGCGTGGAAGAGATGTATTCGATGACGACAAAGATGGGAATAGAGTGGAAGATCGCTGGAAACTCCAAGACATTTACCACTCTCGTCCGGTCTTCCTTGCAAGGCCCAAATCCCAAATCCCCTCATCGCAGGAGTATGTCGGGGGAGAGCAGTTCTTTGAGGCTCGCAATCCAGGCTCCTATCAGCGCTTCTATGATCGATGGAAAAATCGGCGTGAGGTCGTGTTTGCCGGATCCAACTCGGGGCTCTTACACGCAATCGATGCACAAACCGGGCAGGAGTTGTGGGCGTTTTTGCCACCACCAATGAAGCGGAAGATTTCGGAGTTGTCAGGCGTCAATTCTGCCGGCCGTGTTGGTAACAGCGTTTCGATCTATGGCATCGATGGATCGATTGTCGCCCGAGACATATACACCGGAGGTGAGTGGCGCACGATTCTAGCGATATCTTTCGGTATGGGCGCTCGGGCTCTGACATTTATGGATGTAACGGACCCAGACCGTCCGAAACACCTCTTTTCTGTCGAGAACAGGTTCGAAAATGGAACCTATCTTTTGAATCGCTGGGATTCGGTTGGCCGCTTAACAGTCTCGAGTTCAACGTTGATTGATGACTATCCCTATCGCTCTCTTGGATTCACAACATCAGCGCCGGTGATCACCTTCTTAAGAGACTCGGAGGATGAGTACAATCCTGTGGCGATTGTCGGTGCTGGAAGCGCCACCTCTATCGACAGCGGGACCGGCGCAGCGCTCTACGTCATTGATCTCTCACTTGCCAGCATTGGCCAGGCCCAGAGAATTTCGATACGTAGCTCATCCGGTTCCCAGCCCCTCAATGATCTTGCGACCGACATAGAAGTAATCGAATCAGGTTTGAGTGCTAGGATGATGGGGCGGTATGGTGTCGAGGTGTTTCTACCGAACTCCAATAGCGTGCTGGATGCAGTGGACTTATCCGGATCTACCACCGCAGCAACAGACATCAAAACAACCGTTCCCCTCAGAATGCTGTTCGATGGTCAGGCGAACACCTCTAACGACAGGATTGTGGGATATCCGATCTCTATATCCAACAAAATAATGTCGAATGTGCACAGCGATCCGCTCAACATCATAATGGGCACTGGAGATATGGATCGCCTCGCAATTTCACCCAATGCCCCCCCGCAAAACTATGTGGCTTCAATTCAGGGCAGCGAGTCCAGTTTTTTGACCGGAAGTGCCAACCTGACGCTCTCTAGTCTAAGTACAGCAGACACCATTCAACAAAATCAGTGCCCAGCACCAACGCTTTTATCAAGGGGCTGGAAATTAGACGTGAACCTTTTGTCGGGGCCGAATTCAACGGGACAGTTGGTGAGGATGACGCATGGAAAACTCTCGTCCAAGATTTTGCAGTACGGAGGGTCTGCCTTGTTTACTGTCTACGCGCCTCAGCAGTCCAATGCTTGCTCGCTGGGGAATTCCTGCTACGTTGAACGCGACGCGGCTTGTGGATTTTCGAAAAATATTCGTTGTTTCTCTGGTCAGATGCTTGGGGGGGTTACGGTGTACAAGGATAAAGTCTTCATAAGTGTCTCTGGAGGCACGGGCCAGGAGTCGATGCCGGGCGGTTTTCAGAGAAAAGACAATCTCATTACCGGCTCTGGAACATTTTCCCCATCGCAAAGCGGCAGTGTGAACTTGTATGGCAGACAGATCGTTAGATAAAAATAATGAATATAATAAATAAAATAAAGACTCTATTTGAAAAGGCACCGAGCGAGGTCCAAGTGCTCGGTGTCGATTTCTCGCATGGTTTTGTACGTGTCTGCGAACTTCAGCACCGAGGAACACAATGGGTTTTATCCAAGTATGCCTCGCGAGCATTGCAGGATGATGGTGCAGACTCTATCGAATCTGATAAATATCGATCAAGCTGCCTAACTGCACTCAGGGAAATACTAAAAGAGTCGAACTTTGAGACAGATAAGTGTGCAGTTTCTTTGCCAATTACCTCGGCCGTCGTAAAGGTTGTCCGGATTCCGCTGCTTAAAGAGGAGGAACTTGCTGCCGCGGTTGAAAATGGTTCGCTATGGGAGTCTTCTATACAGTTGGCTGGAGACCTGAATGATTATTCAGTCTTCTGGCAAGTGGTCAAACGAGATGAGGCGAGGAATGAAATGTCCTTGCTTTTTGTTGGATCGAAGAAGTCAGACATCTCCGAAATCACAGATTTTCTCAGGCAGGTTGGTCTCGATGCACTAATTGTTGACGTTCGCTGCTTTGCTCTTCGGAACATAATAAGAACGCGCACCAAGTCAGGCAATAATAGTCAGGGTCAACAGGCCCAAGCCCTAGTAACTGCCTTCCTTGAAATCAGCGCCTTCGAAAACTATTTGGTTTTTGTGGATGGCGATCTTCCCTTTATTTATGACATATTCCTCTCGGAAGAGGACTCCCTTCTTATCCGAAATGGCGGCCACCTTCAGAATGATTTGGTTCTCACGAGGCTGTCTGATCAGATTAGAGCTGCAACCTCTACTTTTATGTCTCAGAGCGGAAGAAAGTCGATAGATGCAATTGAGTTCGCAAGCTCCCTTCCAAACGCCCGCTCGCTTCTAGATAGGCTGAAGAAGTCGATTCCGGGCTACAAACTCGAGTTACTTGACCCATTTGAAGATCTCGAGGTACCGGCAAATTTAAGGCCCAAAGTGCTTGCAGAGAGGAATCCGTCTTCTGCCGGAATCTCCATCGGCTTAGCGAGCCGCACAGTCGATATTAAAGGCTACTTCAAGTTCGTGACAGCAGTTTCAAATATAAATCTTCTGCCAAATCGGGAGGAGAAATTTGAAGAGCACAAGAATAAGACGATCGTGACTGATGTGCTCAAGAGGGTCTCAGTGGTCCTTCTGCTGATGGGCGGCGTCCTGGCCATTTTCTCGTCAAGCCTTTACTTGGGCGGTAGTGAACGGGAGCAGGTTGCAGAGATGCAAGAGAAATTTAGGATTGAATCCGAGAGAAAAGTTGAGTTGGAGTCAGCCGCTCAAGCGATTCGATCCTTTGCGGGCGGTAGACATGCTAGAAATTCACGTGCCTTGTCATTGGAGTTAGTGGATTTCTTGCCCAAAGATGTTTTTGTATTGGCCATGACGTTGAACAAGACAGGACCTTCCGAGCTATACCTCAGCGCTCGAGATTTAACGGCCCTTAACGCTGCGGTAGGTGTTTTGGGAAAGGTGCCCTACATTAGCTCTGCTCGACTAGACAATGTAGAGCGAGAAATAGGCGCTCAAGGGGGTGTCATGCAAAAGGGAAGGGTTACGGTGAATTTTAAATGAAAGATTTACTTGCTCGATTGAACAACATTGACATTAAAGACCTGCTGGGTTCCAAGCTCAAAGCCAAAGGATCCACGCCCCATAAAGGTTCGGGTGTTTTGGCCGCTCTTGGTAAAGTGGATAGGAGTCTTTGGATTGTATTTGCCGTTGGAGCCATACTTCTCGTTATAGCCTTAAACATCCTTGTGGTGCATCTTGGCCTTAGAGAGCAACGCATAAAACTTGAAAATGATATTGCAGCGATTTTGGTTGAAAATGACACTCTGAATGGCCAGTTAAGAAATTTGGAGTCAAAGAATAGGGAAGTATTGGCATTAATGAGAGAGGCTCCCGGTAGTGTCACCGAGCTTGTTTCGGTCATTTCTGAAGATATGCAAGCTGTGGGAGTTGAACTTGTAAAGAGTTCAACAGCGAAGGGCCCGGATGGGGCTGAGGTAATTGTGTTCTCTGTTGAGGGGGATTACCGGCCCTTGCGTGCGTTTATCCGTGGCCTCGCTACCTATTCGGCCTCTTTTGAAGTCAACAGGCTAGAGATTTCCGTGGTTCAAGAACGTGGTGTTCTTGTGGCTTCAATGAGTCTGAACTTTGTTAGGCCGCCCAAAATTGCCAAGCTTGGTCCTGCAGCATACTTCGGTCGTGAGTCGCCACGCTTGAATCATTACATCCAGCGGGTGCAGTTCAATCCATCAACAGTGCCCGATAAAGCTCCTTCGGCCCAAGGGGCGTCGAATCGAGGGACCGTGCCAGATGAATCGGGGCAACCCCCAGACAGGGGCCCAGGTGCAGGCGCAAGGAATCCATTTCTGGTTCCGCCAAAGCCCTCAGCCGCTGATGGCTCTGCCGGTTCGAGGAGCCAGTCTTCTGGTCGACAACCTCGGCAGAGTGCTCAAACTAGTCGGCTTGAGGGCTTGGTGCTAACAGGGTGTTTCCATGGCCGTGAAAAAGCATCTTGTGTATTTGAAACCAATGATGGACGTATTATTAAGGCGCGTCCGGGAGAGAGGGTTTTATCTAACATTTCCTTGGTCTCTGTGAGTGAAAAGATGGTGCAAATGCGTGTGGGTGAGCGCAGTGTCAATGTCCAGATAGGGGATCAAATTAAATGAATCGCGGAAAAATCTATCTTCTCGCGGCATTTGTAATTGCCCCCTTATTGAGTAGTTGTGCCGGGTTCGCAAATCGCCAAATGTCCAAAAGCGATGTTCCATCGAGTTCGAACAAGGTACGGGAAATTGTTAGAGAGACTAGAGAGCGAGACCCCATCGACAAGGACGGAATGGCCCAAAATATGGTCCAGGTTCAGGAGCAAGACAGGGTCAAGGATCTTTTCTCCTCTCGCGCATCAATAGACCCCACCCGATTCGCACACCCAAAGTGGAAGGACGAGGCATATTCGTTCAGTATTAAAGGAGCCTCACTCAAGGCGTTCTTCCAACTCGTCTCCGACATCAGTGGAATCCAATTTCACCTAGATCGAGACGCCGCGGCAATGGTGGAACTTGATATGCAGACGACCTCCTGGATGCGGGCCGTCGAGATCGTCTTATCAGACAACCAGCTTACAAGCGAGGTCAGCGATGACGGGATGTTTGTTCGAATTTCTACCATTGAAGCCCTGACAGAGAGGACTGAGCTCCGGAAGCAAATTCTCTCGCAGCGGGCCCAAGAGGAAGAGGCTCGACGCTCGCTTGGCGAGAAAAGCACGGCGATTATCCGCGTGTATTACTCCAAGGCCGAGGTAATGGCGAAGGTCTTGAAAGATATGCTGGCAGGGTTCTCAAAAGGTGGGGCCGATGCTGGTGGAGACTCCTCGAGGGCGTCCTTCACGGTCGACTTGAGGACGAACTCTATTGTTGTACAGGCAAGCCCCAATGACATCCTGTGGATAAAACAAACTGTCTCTAGCATCGACAAACCTTCTAAACAAGTGCTCGTCGAGGCCTATATTGTTGAGGGTACGGATAACTTTCAGCAGGAGCTCGGAACAAGGCTAGGCCTCTATCGAACAACCACCATCGATGGGGGGCAAGTGAGCACAACGGCCTCTGGGATTCTGGGAGCAGGTGCGACCGCTCCGGGAAATCTTGTGCTCGGCACTGGGGATGGCAGCACGACAGGCACCGCAGTCAGCCCCAATAATCCAACCGCTACCACTGCTCGAGGAGGACTTGGGCTATTGCTTCAGAGCAATACTGGTGCGCTAAAGGTTGAGTTGTTGGGAATGGAGAGAGACGGTGTTTCAAAAATCATAAGCAACCCTAGACTCTATATTCTAGACAATGAGCAAGCATCAATAACAGATGGGGTTCAGATACCTTATCCGGTAGCTGGGCAAGGCGCTAATCAGGTCACATACGAGTTTAAAGATGCAGCCCTGAAGCTTGATGTCAAGCCATCAATCATTGGTGATGGAAACATATATATTGAGGTGATTGTCAATAAAGATTCGCCCAATTATTCAACCACCCCCCCGGCTATAGACAAAAGAGAGGTGAAGACAAAACTCTTGGTGAAGGACGGCGGCGTGGCTATGATTGGTGGGATAAATGTATCAACACTAACTTCTCAGGATGATGGAGTTCCAATACTAGGACGAATTCCGGGAATTGGAAACCTTTTTAAAAGCACAGCTCAGGGAAACTCTAAGCGTCAGTTGTACATATTTCTTGCCCCAAGTGTAATTTAAAGAAAATGTATGACGTAAGATTAATTTCTGAGGAGCTATCCAATCTAGCTCTAGAACTCGGTTTGGTCCACTCAGATTTGTACACAAAAATAAAGGCCGGCTCGGACGTTATCAATGGCAATCTTTATTCCATGATGCTGGCCGAGGGTGCCTTAGATGAACTCACCCTCGTGGAGGCCATATCGAGACGATATGGCCTCCAACATATCGAGGACTTCTTTATGTCTCCGGTGAGTAAGGGCTATCCAATTCAATACTGCGTTCAGAACTGCCTTTTGCCAGTACAACGCGACGGTAAGTCAGAGCCCGGTTTAATTGCTATCTCTGCACCGAGTTCACTAAACTCAATAAAGAATCTATCTGTGATGCTCGGAGAAAAACAGCGTGCAATTTTTGTCCCTTATACAAAGTTAATTAACGGTCTCAAGATTCTTGAGGACTCAGCAGCGAATAGCCAAACCGTTGAGGTGCCCAAGGCCGCGAAGCATGGACTTGTGCCGAGTCAAGTTCAGAGTCCGTCTCTGAAAAAGAAACTTCATGCAGCCCAGAGGTCGGACATGCTCGAGGATGATGTAATCTCGATTGTTGACCAGATCATAGACCGAGCCGTATTGACCGAGGTGAGTGACATCCACTTGGAAACCTTTAAGAGCCACTCACGACTCCGATATCGAAAGAACGGCGCTCTTGAGGAGATTAGAGATCACCAAGTAGCATTGAATCGTTCTTTTCCAGCCGTTGCCTCAAGGATAAAAATCATGGCTGGCCTTGACATCGCTGAGAGACGACTTCCCCAAGACGGCGGCGCACAGTTCACAGCGAGCAATAAGTCCGAGGTTGACCTTAGGGTCTCCTTCGTTCCGACACAATTCGGAGAAAGAATTGTATTGCGAATATTAAGCAAAGCAGGCCTTGCAACAGATATCCTGTCACTCGGTTTCTCAACCGATCAGAAGGATAAATTTCAGTCTGCGATAGAGGCACCACAGGGATTGGTTTTGGTAACCGGACCGACAGGGAGCGGCAAGTCCACCACACTCTATGGCGCTATTAATCACTTGAACAAAACAGATGTAAATATATTGACCGCTGAGGACCCAATTGAATACTCACTAGACGGGATTGGGCAAGTACTTGTGAGAGAGGAAATAGGGCTTACCTTTGCGGCGGCCTTAAGATCGTTTCTAAGGCAAGACCCTGAGGTAATACTGGTAGGAGAAATTCGAGACTCAGAGACAGCTGACATCGCAACGAAGGCAGCGCTGACTGGCCACCTTGTGCTAAGCACTCTTCATACGAATAGCGCAATTGGTGCGATCTCTAGACTCATCAACATGGGGTTACCTAGGTTTCTGGTTGCCAACGCATTATCCTGTGCCGTTGGACAACGGTTAGTGCGGGTGAATTGTACCCACTGTAAGAGGCCTTACAAAGAGAAAGAACTTGAGGATCTCTCTACTTCGCCCTACTTTAACAAAGAGCGAAAGTCTGATTATCGGAGAAGCGATGGTTGTTCGGCTTGTGGGCAGACCGGGTTCTCTGGACGGAAAGCAGTCCACGAGGTGTTATTGATCTCCTCGAAGCTGCGGCAGCTTATCAATGACGGAGCAACGGAACTCGACTTCTTCGAGGCTGCAAAAAGCGAGGGCTTTAGATCCATGGCCGATCGGGTGAAGGATATTATCCTTGATGGAGATACTTCACTTGAGGAGGCCCTGAAAACCATTCCCACGGAGTTACAATGAAGTTTACTTGGCGCGGGTTGCAGGGAGGGAATTTCGCATCAGGCGAGATTGATGCTTTAACAAAGGACGAAGCGGTCTACCTACTCAAGCAGCAATCTGTGGTGGTGACCGAACTTCGCGAGGACCTGTCTAATCTAGAGGCCAAGAAACCGAGTACTGAGCCCCCCCAGAAAAGTCTTAAGAGCCCCAAAGTCTCCGACCAAGAACTTTTACTATTTACTCGAAAGTTGACTGCAATGTTGACATCGGGCTTATCGGTTGTTCCCGCTTTGGAGATGCTCAGGGACCAATCTGAAAAGCCAAGTCTGAAAAATGTTTTGAGTATATTAGTTGAGGATGTCAACGCTGGAGTACCTATTTCGAAGTCACTCGAAAAGTTTCCACGGACGTTTGACTCGGTGTACATAAATCTAGTAAGGGCCGGAGAGTCAAGCGGCGCATTGGAAAAGTTTCTGGAGAAGATATCGCACAATATCGATAAAAAAATAAAGATTATCTCGTCACTAAAATCCGCATTGACTTACCCAATAATCTTACTCTCCGTTGCTTTGGGCGTGATTTTGGTGATGCTCACATACGTAGTACCGGTATTCGCAGAGATGTATGGGAATATGGGAAAGAGTTTACCGCTCCCTACTCAGATGGTGATGGACATAAGCGACGGAGTTCGAAGCATCTGGTTTTGGATTTTTGCGTCTTTGTGCGGCTTCGCCTTTTATATGGCCAGGCGAACAATTAAGAACAACGAAGATTTACAGGTGCGGTTTGATAGAGCGATACTGTCAGCGCCGATATTTGGTACTTTGATACAAAATTCAACGGTCGCTAGGATCGCAACGATAGTGGCCAACCTCATAACTGCAGGGGTTTCCCTAATTGAGGCTGTGGAGATATCTAGGCTCTCAATAACCAACACATACATTCAGCAAGGTTTGGATAATATTAAGAGAGAGGTCTACTCTGGGAACACTCTGGAAAAAATCCTCGCCAATGACCCTCGGTTCCCTCAGACCTTTAAGGCCTTTGTGGCGGTCGGAGAGAAGACTGGAAAGCTGAATGACATGATGAACTCCATAGCGAAATATTACGAAGAAGAGTTCGATGAGAGTGTAAAGAAGATGTCTGCTCTCCTAGAACCGATTATGATCGTTTTTCTGGGTGTAACCATAGGATTTATCTTGGTGGCGATGTATCTGCCCATATTCAGTATGGGAGAGGGTCTCTCCTAGACTCATGCGAGATGGCTTCTCGATTTTAGTAACTTTTTTGTTTTTTGGTTTCGCTGCCTTAGAGTCAGCGATTGCGGCGGAACCAAAAGAAAAACTTGTTAGTGTCTTATCAAAAGAGGCGCCCAGATGTGTCAGACATGCTTCTCTTTGCTCATGGGTGAGAAGTGAAATAAGGAAGTCAAGTGACCTAGAAACGGAGCGCTCAATTATTCACCGTGCCGCACCCCTGACACAATACTATCGATCTGAGTTAAGGCGCCACGGACTTCCAGCCTACTATGCGATCATCCCTCACATAGAGAGTAGAAATAATCCACTAGCAGTATCCCCTCGCGGGGCCGTGGGGGTTTGGCAGATCATGCCAGATACAGCAAGAGATCTTGAAATGAGTATTCGAGGCCGCGATTCACGTAAGAATATTGTGAAATCAACGCAAAAAATAGTGCTCTATTTGGACAGGTTGCATAAACGATACGACGGCGATGTTGTGTCGGTTTTGGCAGCGTATAACTGGGGTCCAGCCAGGGTGGATAATGTTTTGAAAATTAATGCAGGTTTGATAAGTAAAAAAGATCTGCCACCTGAAACTCTAGGATACATATTAAATTTCTTTAAGTCATGGACGGCAATAAAAACCAATAAGATAGACGATTTGCTCTCAAGATTGCCCAATGTTTCGTACCTTGAGATTGTAAAAAATCCAAAGCACTATAGTTCAGTAAATCCGCATGATCAAAATCTAATACGGATGCTTAATTATTCAAGGGGTTCAGGGTATCACTGGTTAATTCCAAATGATAACTTTTTTAGACACTACTCTGGCACTTACATTTATATTAAATGATAGAGGTGATTTTTATAACAATGTTATTCGTCTTGGGGGCTTCTGTCGGATCATTTCTTTGTTGCCTAAATGATCGTTTGGCAATTGCCTGTCAGGCTCTAACAGTTCAAGGGGTAGATTCCCAAGATCTTCCGTTAAATGAATTACTTTTTAGGCCTTCCTTTTGTTTGGCATGCTCTAGGCGACTTTCCTGGGTTGAGAAATTGCCCATAGTCTCATATATACTTTCCAATGGAAGATGCGGTGGTTGTAGGGCCCCGATCGAGCGGAGGTTGCTACTTTTCGAGTTGATTTTAGGGTCGGTCCTAGTTTCACTCTTTTTAATCGACGGGTCTTTAAATTCGTTGCCGATCTTTTTGTTTATTGGGATTTTATTTGCCGCAGTTGATTTTGACTATAGATATCTTCGCTTACCAGATATCTATAGTTATTCGATTTTATGGCTGGGACTTATATCGTCTATTTTGGGGGCAATTTCCGTATCGATTGACGAAGCTATTTACGGCGTTGTATTTTCTTATTTTAGTTTACATGGTATACGACTCGTATTTTTAAGATTCAAGGGTAGGGAGTCCCTCGGTATGGGAGACCCATTGTTGGCGGCAGCCTTGAGTGCATGGGTTGGGGTTAGTCTCGTGCCTTACTTTCTCCTCTTTTCAAGCCTGATAGGGGTGGTCTGGGTTGTTTCGGCCTCCCATTTGGCTGGTTCATCAGTGAGCAATCATGCAATTCCCTTCGCCCCATCCTTGGCGATAGGATGCATGGTTACCCTTTTAGTGGCAATGGTTTGAAGATTATTCTTTATCGCAGTGTCGCAGACAAGAACTTGACTCAAGTGGAGTTCAATGGAATTGTTGAGGCTGCTAATAGTTTCAATAGCAAAAATGGAATTACTGGTCTCATACTATTCGTACAAGGTCGTTTCTTTCAATGGATTGAGGGGGATGATGAGGTCGTCAATCAGCTCTATTCGAGAATTGAGGTCGATCCCAGGCATCGTTATGTCCAGCTCCTCATCGAGAGATCAAGTCACGTTCGGTATTTTGAAAAATGGGGGATGTTGTCGAGTTGGATCCTCGAGAAGGAGGCCCCTGGCATTCTATGTGCGAGTGATGGTGAGCTGATCCAAAAGTTTATTCACTATTCGCAAATAGCCGGAGAGGGTTTCTAAGTGGCAGTGCGCGATGAAAATTTGGTTACTGGCCCTAAGTCGCCATTCTTAGTCCGTGCTGAATAACTCCTCAAACCCAGTATTCATGCGGGTCTCGAAGCATTTTATGGTGTCAATAATTGCAAGTTTCTGAGATAATAAGGCTACTCGACTTCGACATAGCGCGGACGTAAGTATATGATTTCTTTGGATTCATGTACCAAAACGCTCCACTACAACAGTTCTAGCTGCAGGTGCTCAATCTCGATTTCGTCTTTCAGCACCCGAAAGCCTCGCTCAATGTCCGCCAGGGCTTTGTATCTGGCAACCACCTCCAGTGGCGTTAGATCGGTGACATTGGTTACCAGCAACAACTTACCGT
>Ga0169931_10005289_pt1 | contig 19716 bp, 10 predicted proteins | sample Kivu_15m_20L_FD_129675 | JGI IMG/M metagenome (GOLD analysis project Ga0169931, IMG submission 129675) | Freshwater microbial communities from Lake Kivu, Western Province, Rwanda to study Microbial Dark Matter (Phase II) - Kivu_15m_20L... | ecosystem: Environmental > Aquatic > Freshwater > Lake... | reverse complement strand
GTTTGACGAGGTGAATACCTCTGCCAACACCATTAAGACCAGTGCGGAGAAGATCATGAACCGAACGAAGCTCATGCGGGAGCGAATGGAGAAGGACCTTGATACGCTGACGAACGAGATTCAGGGCCTAAGGGTGGGGTAGTTGCCCGGACAAGTTCCCGCAGATTGGCCTGCAGACGATTATGCCGTCGCTGTCCGGGATGCTGCGTCTCAGGACGGCCGGACAGCGGAGAAGATCCAGGGGGTGACGGAGTAGGCTTTAATCGTCTGTGGTGACATTTGCCCCTGAAATATTGAATTGGAGGTGAAGCGCGGATGGCCCCAAGATATAATCGTCTTTGCCAGGTTGAAGTTGAACGAATCGAAACGACCTGGTTGCAGTCGTCAAAGAAATCGCTCAAGGGGCGTTTCGCCTAGCGGAGCACGTATTGAACTCTCTAGATGGATTGATCCTCCACAGCAAGCAGTTCGGCTACTGCAAAGTCGTTGGCCAGACAGACCGCCGAGCAGATGTGCGCTTCTGCGGCACAGGCCGAGATGCGACCTACACGCTAGATACTCTACTGGGGAGCAAAGACTTCCAGTGGCATGCACTTCCTGTCGGCATGCGATGCAAGGTCAAAGACCGCGGCGAGTGCATAATCACTAAGGCGCCGTTGGGTCCCGACGAACGTTCGCAAGTGCACGAGTACACGGTCGAGTTCGACAACGAGTCCAAAGAAACAGCCCGCCTGACCGAGCGCGATCTCTGGCCCGTTACGACCAGCCTGACCGAAACAGCGCAGACGCGACTGGCCAGTTTGCGCATGGATCCATGGCCTTATTATCGGGCGCGCGACGGCCTGCTCAGTGCCTTGTCGCGTTTATATCGAGACACGTCCGGGGTTCATGCGTTGGCGGCAAGTCGCATCGATCTACTTGCGCACCAGGCGTCAGTCATTCGCACTGTTCTCGATGACTCGCAATTGCGCTACATACTTGCGGATGAGGTGGGCCTGGGCAAGACCGTTGAAGCCGGAGTGATCCTTCATCAGGTACTGACCCAGCAACCTAAGTCCCGTGTCCTCGTCTTGGCCCCTGGCGCGCTGACACGTCAATGGCTCTCGGAGATGCGACTGTCTTTTGGCGATCGCGAGTTTAAACTGGCCGACTTACATCCGCCCTACAGTTTAGACTGGAGTCGCTGGTCTAGAGTCATATGCTCCCTGAAACTCGCGGCAGGAGAGCATCGACAGCAGGTCCTGTCCCAGGCATGGAACCTGATAATTGTCGACGAAGCCCACCACTTGCTCTGGAATCCGATCCAGTATTCGTTCGTCCAGGCCTTGAGCGATAAGGTTGACGGCGTCCTACTCCTGAGCGCCGTGCCTGCACGCGAACGCGCAGGAGAACTCCTTCGCCTCCTGCAACTCATCGACTCGAAGACATACGCCAATGGATCAGCAGTTTCTCAACGCTTTGAGGAACTCTACCAAGCGCAGGCTGATATCGGCCGACGCCTGAGAATTCTTCAAAGCCGACAGGTCAACACGTCATCAACTGCTACTGACCTCCACCAGGCTGCACAGCGACTTGCCGAAACATCAGTGCTTGCTGCGGATGACGAGATTCAATCGATCTTGGCAGTGCTAAAGTCGAGAGTAGTTAAAGAAGAGATTGTTCAAGATTCGATCCGTCTGATGAACGTTGTCGCTGTAAAGTACCGCATCAGTCGGCGCATCTTAAAAAACCGCAGATCTCAACTTCTTGATCAGGACTTGCTCGCCAGCGTCGAACGCAAGCGAAAGATCGCTTGGTATTTACCGACCCCTCTGGAGCAAAGCGCTCACGATGCCATGGCGCTTCTCTTCAGTCGTCTCCAAGACGTCGGCGCGCCCGCAGATGCACTTCAACTTTTTTTTCGCAAAGCGTTTACCGCCATGTGCGATCCTGTCGCGTTGATGGACATCGCAACCGCTATACGCGAAGGGCTAAACTGCCAAGAGCCATCACTTCTCGACTTTGACTCAGTAGCCCTACTGGACTACGACGAGCACACAAGAATTCTTGCGAGCGCAAGTTCTGCGCTAGCACCTTTCGTGGACCGGTCGTTGGTTGACGACTTTCATACCTACGCCTCAACTTGGCTGGAGTATGAAACAGTCCCGAGGCGAATTGAAGCATTGATCGATGCTATCAATGATCTAGAAAAACAAGGTGTTTTTAAGCTCATCGTGTTTGCCGGCACGATGGGATCTGCGGAGTTGGTAGTCGATGAACTACAAAGAGTTTATGGGGCGGCCTCGATAGCCCAGTTTCGATTTGATCTAAATGACAATGTCAAGGAAGAGCAGGTGATTCGGTTCCGACGTGACGACACTTGTCGCATTATGGTGTCAGACGAATCAGGTGGAGAGGGTCGAAACTTTCAATTCGCGGCGGCTGTCATTCATTTTGATCTGCCATGGTCAGTGGCTGCGGTAGAACAGCGCATCGGGCGTTTAGATCGAATTGGACGCGTAGAACCCGTGCTTAGTGTGGTGATCGCCGCCCAATCCACGATGGAGGCGGCCTGGTTTGAGTGCCTTGATCGCGGATTCGAGGTGTTCAAGCGTTCTATCAGTGGTTTGGAGTTCATGCTTCGAGAGACTGAGCACCAACTCGTAGCGCATGCAATCCAGGACGGCCCGGACGGAATTGACGAGAAGATTGAAGAAGTTCAGGCTACCAGCCAGAGGGAACGCGCCAGTGATGATGCCGACGCGCTCACTGATTTAGTCTCGTTCGACCGCGGCCAGAGACTCTCTGCCTCCGAGGCACATGCTGCAGAGGTCCGCATTGAAGACGCTTTTCCAAGATACATGCGATCTATAGGCGTTGGGCAAGTGGCTCGACAGATAGCGGACAACCGCGATCCCAACCTCAAGATCTGGCACTTGAAGCCAGAAGACGTGACTCAGGTGGAGTTACCTGGGATTCATCGAAACACCAGTGGGCAAATCGGAGATCTCTATGGGACCTTCAAACGCAAGGTTGCAAGGGATCGTCCTGACCTGGACTTCTTCACGGCAGGTCACGCCCTCTTTGACTCAGTGTGCTCGGTAGCAATGTCGCACATCACGGGCAAGACGTTTGCAATTCAGTGCGACAGTGCTAACTTGCCAGCGGGGCAGTACCTCTTAACAAGTTGGGCCGTCCGGGCGCTTGATTTTGGTACTTCACAAACATCTTTGACCAGGGTGCAGCGACACCTGAGTGGGCGACGAATCCAGCTTTTAACAAATATTCAAACAGCAGAGGGGCTTGACCAAGATTCTGTCCGCCGACTGACGGCACACCTGCTCTCAGACGAAGCAACTGTCACTGATCGTCGGGAACAGATGACCGCCGTTTTCGAAGGCGCTCTTGAGGACTGGCATGAACTCTCTAGTCGCCTGATGATCTCGGCGAGGGACCATGCGCTCTGTGTCAACAAAGACGTATTCTCTGAGGAAGACCGGGAATTTCAGTATGGTCTAGATCGAGAAATTGAGCGACTGCGACAGGATGATCGAGAGGAAAGTATTCAGTTGGCAGAAGCCTTAGTAGCATCTCGCGAGGCTATCAATTCGCCGCAAGTCGAGTTGGATTCCTTGGGAATCATCCATGTCACAAGTGCATCCGATGTCTCCACTGCTCTATCTTGAAAGCCTCGTCAGGCATGGTCGGCCACCAGAGGAGCCCCCCCCCCGGGGGGGCAATGACACATGGGGTCTTGGCCACGCCGTCGGTCGCTTGGTTATTGCCTTGAGGAGCAGCGAATTCAAGCTTGACCATGCGGTTCTGCTACGACAGTGCCTCAGGCTTCTCGAACCTCATCAGAAGATTGTTGTTGATGCAGTGGCTCCTTTAATTGAACAACACCTCCAATTGGTCGGCATTCATCGGTCCATTGACGGCCAGGTCATCGCACCCCCTTACGTGCCGTCTTGGCTCAAGGGATGCGACATGCTCGGAGTTGATGTGCCTGCCAAGGAAAACTTGCAGGACGACGAACCGATTGCTGGTGAGGCATGGCTCCAAACTCGTGTCGGTAAGGCCTATTGGCGCTCCCAGGCCCAACGCGAAGCCGCGTGGGAAGCCCTCAAGGCCCCTCCAAACTCTACGTTGCTAGTCGGCTTGCCAACGGGCGCTGGCAAGAGTCTGATCTATCAAGTCTGTGCAGCTTTCGAAGCGGGGTTGACCGTTGTCGTTGTCCCTACGGTTGCATTGGGCCTTGACCAAATCAAGGCTTTGGCAACCTCCCCCTTGGCGCAGTCTCACGATCCGCGCCTCTACACATCCGACACCCATGCTATCGACGTTCTTGAGAGCATCAGGTCTCGGCACTGCCGGCTTGTCGTGACCTCACCAGAAGCGATTGTTGCCGGCAGACTGCACGATGTGTTGGCTAATATGGCCGAGGAAGGCTGGCTTACACGCCTTGTCATCGACGAGGCGCATATCGTCGACTCTTGGGGTGCCAGTTTTCGGATCGAATTTCAACTTTTGGCCGCTCGTCTTCGTGAGTGGCGTAGCACGTCACCAACCGGTCTGAAGACACTCTTGCTCTCAGCGACGTTCGGTCCAGGTACTACGCATACCCTGCGAACGCTCTTTTCAGATGCCCTTGCACCCTGGAACGAGTACATCATCCAGCGCCTGCGCCCTGAGATCCACTACTTCTCGCCAGGTGCAGCACTGGACGAGCAGTCTCAAATTTGCGCGGTCACCGAGACGTTGCTGCACTTACCCAGGCCCGCAATCCTCTACCTAACTGAACGCAAGCACACAATTGAATGGCACGAACGACTGAGGTTGGTTGGCCTGCGCCGAATCGAGTATTTCCATGGAGATACACCCCAGACAGAACGCAACCGTATACTTAACGCATGGCGTGCTGATGACTTAGACTTGATCGTCGCAACATCAGCATTCGGGATGGGCGTTGACAAGCCTGACGTGCGGGCAGTCGTTCATGCGTGCTTTCCCGAGAACATCGATCGCTACTATCAGGAAGTAGGTCGTGGCGGCCGTGATGGCGCCCCGAGCACTTCCGTCGCGATCTGGACTCACCCGGACCGCATCACCGGCGCACGAATGGGGCCCAAACTATTGAGTGACAAAAAGAAGATCAGGGAGCGTTGGACTTCCATGTGGCATGCCTCCCAGCCAAGCCATGACCCTGATGTTCGAAAACTTCCCTTGAGGACGACTCCAAACTACAAACTCCATGAACGTACTTACGGGGAGAGCATTACGTGGAACAAGCGACTGTTGCTCATGATGGAGCGGGCACACATACTCACAATCGAAGGCCTCACCAGTGAGCGTGACCCACTTAACTCCCAAGAGTTCCTCGAATTTGCCTTTGTGCGAATGCTGCACTCAACTGTCCACCTTGAAGGCCAACTGCCCGACCTTCTAGCAGTTGCTCGAAACGAAGAGATTAGCCACCTCAAAGCCGGGCATCGCCGATTGGATGAGTTACTTTCGAATCGTGTGCCGGCATGCCAACTGCTCCGAAATCACTATGGACGCTCCACAAGAAGATCCTGCGGTTCCTGCGCCCATTGCCGCGCTGAGCCAAATGCCCGTGCCGGTTCAGCGTCCATGGTTCTCTATCTCAGTCGACCCTCAACAAGTCCAATTGTCGATATCGTTTATAGTCCCCCGATCGCCTCGAGGCGCGACCAGGGCCTAGTCATTCTTGCATTTCGCCGAGTTCTCCAAGAGGGACTCGCCAGCCGATTCTTTGCTCCGAGTTTCTTTGCACCCATAGTCAGAGCCCTTCTTGAGGAAGCCGCCGACCTGTCCAATACACCGTACCGGTTGGATCGGCTACAGGCCGACACTGCTGCGGTCGTTCGATCAAATGAAGCGGTGATCTGCCTACATGACCAAGTCCTCAGCGCACAGGCCGCGTTACTGCACTCCCGCGGCTCGTTATGCGCTCATTGGATACTAGGAGGTCAGCAGCAGGCTTCCAGTATTACGTGGCCGTTCCTGCACGATTGTCATTCCCGACTCTTTGCAGGGCCACATGCTCTGAACGAATGGATTGATACCCGACTCAAAACAAGCGAAGTGATGGGGCCACAAGATGTTCATTGATAAACCTACGGTACCAATTCAGCTGGAGGTTATTCTCGATGTCCTACACGCCGTTCAAACTAAGGCGGCATCGAGCGAGTCCATTGAACGTTTAATTCAACCCAAGGGTCTTCCGGACGTTAACTCATCTAGCAAGCAGGCCTTCCAGCACCTTAGTGCAGCCCGCGACCTGGGACTCATCGCACAGGACGAAGAAGGAAACTTCAGGCTCTCAAAGATAGTCCGGGAAGGTAAGCCAACTGCTAATCAGATGATCCTTGAAGCATTTGATAAGTTCGTGCTCTCTGACGTGAAGATTGAACCCTGGTTCGGACGAATCTACGCTTTCGTAATCGCGCACTCAAGCAGCATACCTGGGTCTCAAAGTGCCAGGGACGATCTGTGCAGGGAGTTTAACAGCGCCTTGCCCCCGCACATCGACAGATCTAACCCCGCAAATTCCACGAAGCTTTCGCACTACTTACGTTGGTACTGCTATGTCGGAATGGGTTGGTACGACCCTTCCGGATCCTTTGTTCCCGATCCTACAGTTCGCCTGCGACGATCATTGAAAACCATCTTTGGCTCTTCAGAGCGACTTGATGCTGCGGATTTTATGTCTTCGCTGGCTGCAGTATGCCCCGAACTTGATACTGGCCAAATTTTCAGTGAGGTCTCGGCATCCGTTTTCAACAGGGCAGATCGCGTGTGCACAAGTGCGCTTGCTTCAGCACTTCGCAATCTGCACGACGAGGACGTTATTCGTCTCGACTGTCCAGCAGATAGCCAAGGCTGGAGTTTGGAGCGTGGCGGTTCCGAACGCAACAGCGACACGCTGAAGTCCGACCGTTTCGACCGAGTAGCCCTCAGAAAGCAGGACGATCCCACATGAAGCCAGAGGTAAATCCCACTCGGCCGGGCGAACCCTGCTGGACCCGCGCGTCCGTAGAAAAAAACCTCTCCCCCATCGCTCAACTGAGCAGTGCCAGAACAGACTGGTTTCTTGCAACTCACTCCCCAATTCATTGCAAATCCACTAGTGGCGAGACATATACCGACAGCACGCTGTTCAACCGCCTCTTTCGATCGGTTGCGCATGAACAGTTGGTTGTTATCAAGGGGCCTCCAGGTGCCGGTAAGTCTCAGTTAATCAACTGGCTTCGACTACGCTTTGAGGATGCAACTCAGCAGGGTGAGTCGAGTCTCTCGAAATCTACAACGCTGCGGACTGTTCTAATTCGGCGGCGATCCGGAAGTCTGAAAGATGCCTTGGAGCAACTTGTGGAGCAGTTGCCGGAGTACCGACGTTTTCTCTCCGATGTCCAAGATGCCATCACTCAAATCTCGGGTGACCAGGCTCGGCGAAAGTTGTCATTCGCCATAGCACTTGCCCTCGGTGATTTAAAGGAGAAAGGACTTCTCGAAAAGGACCTGCATAATCTACGGGAAGTATTTCAGGATGTTCGTCTAATCGAGACTATGTGCCGCGAAGGAGGCACCATCGACAAGAATATCCAGCGCCTGATAAACGAGAGCAATGTTCAAGAACGCGAGAGTTTGCCAGCATTTACTCCTGACGACTTTAACTTCCGGGGCAAGAGTCGAGGGGAGGTCGACACGCTCATGTTGGACCTGTTGGAGGAAGAGGAACCTCTGCGTTTCAAAGCGGCAGAGTCTGCAAATTTGGTGTTGCGTAGTGCTCTTGCTAGCGTGACCGGTATTAAGGGACAAACACTCCACGAGGTATTTCGAGGGATCCGACGCGCCATGAAGGCCGCCAGCGAAGATTTGGCCTTGTTTGTAGAGGACGTCTCTACTATGTCGATTCTGGACGAAGAGTTGGTTAACGCGCTAGAGCCACAGGGCGACCCTGATCTCTGCCGGATGCTAGCTGTTTTAGGTATGACACTACCCGCCTATGACCGCCTCCAGGAGAACAAGAAAGATCGGATTACCGAGGCGTGGGAAGTGCAAGGTGACTTTGGCGCCCCAGGTGCCCTGACCAACACTGAAGACACGGATCGCTTTGTTGCGCGCTACCTCAACGCGCTTCGCGTTGGGGACACGCAAACTTCAGCGCTCGTGCAGTATCGCAGCACGGAAGGTGATGTCGCCCACAGTGCTTGCGAAGGGTGTAATCAACGTGACGAGTGCTTCAAGCGATTCTCCAGTGTGCAGATCGGCGATACGCACATTGGCCTGTTTCCGCTAACTGCAGGCGCATCATCGCGCCTTCTGGAAGGTCTTGATCGGCCTGATGGTGGCCGCAATCCACGCGTCTTGCTGCGGAATGTCGTCCTTCCACTCCTGGAAAATTTCGGGCAGCAAGGAAGGCAGCAACAACATGGATCCTTTGGCATCAATGTGAAGCCCGCAGTGCCTTCAGATAGCGCATCTGCTAATACGACGATTCTCGGCGGTTGGTCAGCGACTGATAAGGGACGCCTGAACTACCTAACTTGGTACTGGACTGGACAGCAGTCGATCAACAGTGGTCGTAACCTACTGGAACCAATGCTCTCGTGGTTCGGCATGCCTGCTTTCGGTGGGACTCCGGCCACTTTGACTTCCACACCAACTGCGCCATTAGACCGACCAAAGGTCGCTATCACTCAAGCGGAACCACATCGGCCAGAACCTGGAGAAGTGCCAAAAACTCTCCAGGACGCACGCGATAGGCTAGCCGGATGGATGTATCAGCAAAAGCAACTGATTCGAGATGCTGATTTTAGAGACCTCCTGATCTTGGTCGTCAAGAATTCACTCGCCGAGGAGAACACTCGCTCCCCTTCATCAGAGGTCAGGGCTGTCGGCGCCAGATCTCTCAACAGCTCGAACATTGAAATTGAAGGCATGGTTTCGAAGCCATCTGTCGGTAGCAAAGCCAAGTTTATATTCAATCGCGAGCAGTCCACGTTCGAACTCCTGAACGCCTTGCTTGACTTTAAGCACCTTGGGCGCAACTCGTGGGACTTTGAGGGAGGCGTGACCCAACAGCGCGTGTTTTCAAAGTGGTTGCGTCGGGAGCGAGAGCGACTCCTAAGTTCTTTTGACACTACCACGGTACGGCCGGAGGTCGCTCAGCGTGCCGCCGCCGCTTTCTTAGTCGTTGCATACAGATTTAGTAAGCGCACGGCGCTTCCGAGTGGTACCGCTGACGCGGTCGAAGCGCTATGCTCGTTTGACCCTGCAGAGCCTGTGACCCTCACTGATACGGCCAAGAAACTCGCTTCGGACGTTTCCGCACGCGTGGAGACGGTGCGCGGCTTTCTCCTGCGGCACCTGAGTGTGCCGCAGGGTTCAGCAAGATCCATCAACTTCATCGACTCTCGAGTGCTCCAAGAGGCCGTAACCCAGTATCGCCACACGGTGCAACTTCCGGAAGTTGAAACCGAGACTCTTGCGACAGACTTCTCAGATATCTTCCGCCTCGTAAAGTCGGACTGGTACGACATATTGGTGCCCTTGCAGGAAGAGCAAGCGGAATTGCAGAAACGCCTGGATGACCTCTCGGTCATTATGGAGCGATGGGCGATTGAGGTCGAAGATCTGAAGGAAGGAGAAGACACGCTGACGGCCAGTACCAGGATCTTCCTGGAGTCCGCCCGCAAGGTTGAAAGATCTTGTGCTAATGCGGGACATGTGCTGGGCAATGGGGAGTTGCAGACCAGGATCAAAGACCTAGCCCCAGCGAAAATACAGACACTTATTGCGTGCCTCGGTGCGACTGCCAAGGTGGTCGAGGGAAGCCCCGAAAGTGTGTTGTCCCTTGACATTGCACCATTGCTCAAACTCCACAGTTTCATAGACGAGGTTCATCAAGCGATGCTCAGTCTTGAGCACTCGCTGTCACTTAACATCGATGCTATTGTCACCGCAACCGACGTCGAATCGGCCAAAGGCGAGGCATTAACAGCAGTTCTCCAGTTGGAGGCATGTCTAAGCAAGATAGATCCCTCGGTTGAAGGATAGAACAACTATGGCGATAGACAATAAGTTGCTGCGATTGGCAGGCGAACTGGATGCTCTCCCTAAGCAAACCGCACTGAAGCAGTCAAAGTTTCAGTTCGAGACTATCAGAGACCAATGCACGATTAACACCACAACCCTATCTCGCTCCTTTGACCAACTCAGAACCCTCATAGACGTTCTAGAGAACCCGCTTCGACTTCATGAAAAACTCAAGGCGCCGTGCAAATCACTGCGCGTCGTCGCCCAGACACTCTCTCAGCAAGCTAGGTTAGTACAACCCGATAGCCCGACGCTAACTCGTGCACTTGACACCCTGAAGAAGCAGAACACAGTCGTAGCTGAATCAGTCTCAAACCTATGGGATGAAGCCAATAAGGAAGTCATTGACATGACTCAGGCTCTGATAGACCTCACTGCAAAGTTCGATGAGACGACACAGAAGAAGTTGCAAGACGCACTGAACGACTTCAAGCGCGTTGAAAGACCTAGTGAGCCAGAGGCACTCGAATCCTACCAAGCCGCCCGTGTGAGTTTGCTTAAGATCCGCCAGGAGGTGGCGCTACCAGGCCCAGTTGGACAGTTCCTGTCTAGTGCGATGGGGGGGAGAGGATCGATTAGCGACTTGCTAAGTCCCGAGGTCCAGACCTTCCTGGAAAGTCATCCGAATCTTAAGTCGAGACTGACAGTGAAGTTATCATGACCCCAAGGCTTCTTCATGGCTGACAGGGTCAAAGTCATCGGGGAGTTGTTGACTCGACTGGAGGGCCGAGAAGCTGCCATGATCGAGTGGGGATTTTACGAGGTCTCACACACTGCCGATGAGATCGTGGACTTGTTTGTGAGTGACCCTGAATACGGCTCCGCGTTCCAGGACCTGGCCAGTGGGGCCGAGGCGTTGTTCGTAGATAATCTCGCCGAGGCGCACGTGTTCCATCGAGTTGGCGATGGACACCCACAGCGGTATCGTTCTCGATTCGCAGAGTCCGTCCGTCTGTTAGCGCGATTGAGACAGCGGTTTCGCACCGACGATTGGCCTCACGCGCCGGAGTTGGTCTCTCAAGTTCGTTTGCACCTGAGAGCGCGGAGGTTTCCGAGACGTAATCAGGACATCGACAATGTCTGGTCAGCGGTCTCGAGCGCAGCGTGGCTACCTGAACTGCAACGGCAGGTACTGCAAGCCCTTGTGGGCGGGCCCGAACCCCTTGAACTCGCAGCCTTTCAGACGCGATCGGCTACCCGCATCCTCAGCCACTACCTCGGCACCTCGGAACCCACGGGAACCGTAGTTACGGCGGGCACCGGTGGCGGAAAAACCAAAGCGTTCTATATCCCAGCACTCATGGGAATCGCCGCCGACATTCATGATTACGCACCATCGGCGACCCGTGTACTGGCGCTCTATCCCAGAAATGTCCTGCTCGCCGATCAGTTTTCAGAGGCAGCGTCTCAGGCTGACAAGGTCAATCAAGCGAAATTGATCGGAAGATCAATCAGCGTCGGTGTCCTTACAGGAGAGGTCCCCTACAACTCAAACTTTGAAACATATCATCCCAACAAGTGGGCTCTGGCCGCCTGGCCCAATGCGAAATTCCAAGTGGGACGCCTGCTACCACATCTACGCCACCCGAGAACCGGTGAGCAACTCGTATGGACTGACAACGACCGACGCGCTGGCCGAACGGTGCTACGTCTCGACACGCCCGCCGGTGAGGTGGTATTTCCTGACGGGGTTGTCTGCCTTACCCGAGACGATCTGATCAATCGACCTCCCGACATCTTCCTCACGTCGATAGAAATGCTAAACAAGGAACTGTCTAGCGAGATCGGCAGAGCAGTGCTTGGATTCGGAGCCAGCGCCTCCAAAATGCGACTGGTACTCCTCGATGAGGTTCATACCTATGAGGGCTTAACCGGCGCGCAGGTGCCCTGGATCCTGCGCAGACTAGCCCACTGGACCAAACCTTGGCGACGAGACCGACAAGTCCACTGCGTCGGACTCTCAGCAACATTGCGAAGCGCGCCGGAGCATCTTGCCGTTCTCACTGGTGTTCAAGTTACTCGTATCGAGGAAATCGCTCCCCGAGACACCGACGAAGAACGGTCGATAGAAGGCCAGGAGTATAACGTTATCCTTAAGGCCCATCCCGGAAGTGGCGCAGGTGTTCTCTCGACTTCCATTCAGACCGCTATGCTCGGGGCCCGCCTTTTAACGCCGGCAGTGGCGCAACCCATGCGAAATGCAGAGTTTGATCCGGCCATCTTCTTTGGCCGGAAGGTTTTTGGCTTTACAGACAACCTGGATGTTGTCAATCGATGGCTTCCTGACCTCAAGAATGCTGAGCAAGTACTTCGCCTCGCAAGGTTGCGTGAACCTCACAATAGAGATGAGTTGCAGGACGCTGCCGGCCAAGTCTGGAAACTTCCTGTCGATCTTGGCCACAACTTGCAGTCCCGACTCCAGATTGACCGAATCAGTTCTCAGGACCCAGGAATAAACAATCGATCCGATATCGTCATTGCCACTAGTTCTCTGGAGGTGGGTTACGACGACCCCAAGGTAGGGATGGTGCTTCAGCACAAGGCACCGAGAAGCAGTGCCTCGTTTCTCCAACGCAAAGGGCGAGGTGGACGACGGCAGGGCATGCGACCCTGGACGATTGTCGTCCTCTCAGACCACGGGCGTGACCGCTGGACGTTTCGGGACAGTGAGCAGTTGTTCAATCCTGTCCTGGATCGACTCGCCCTTCCCGTCTTCAATCCCTACCTGCTTCGTATCCAGGCGACGTGGTTCCTAGTCGACTGGATCGCCACTCGGATCGGCAAGGATCAACCGAGCCTCTACCTGACACGCCAATCGTATCGCCGGACTGACGTAGAGCGCCTGGTGGAAACTCTCCTTGAGTCGGAGGTTCTCCAGAACGAGTTCACCCAGTCTCTTGAAGTCTGGCTTGGAACCCGCAACGGAGGCTTTCGCGTCCCGGACCCGCGTGTGCTGGCGAGATCCATCCTTTGGTCGGCACCACGGGCCGTATTGCGACATGTCGTGCCTGACCTGAGAAAGTTCATGGCTAATGGCTATACACAAATAGGAAGCAAGCCACAGTTGCTGCCACGGTTCATTCCGGGAACGACCTGGGATGTACTGGATACGCAGGAGGTCGAACTACTGCTCAACACCAGTTCTAGAGGGCAACGCTCCGAGCGCCTCGATGCTCGAAGGGCGCTTTATGAAGGTACCCCCGGACGCGTCTCTCGCAGGTTTGTTGTCAATCCAAAGCAGTCTTCGGAATGGCTCACATTCTCTGTGCGCTTGCTGGAGGAGTCGCCACCGTCGGAGATCGCTATTGACGATCTTTGCTCACACTGGGTGCTTAACAGTGAGATGGGGGATCTCAACGTCTACCAACCCTCCGTCATGTCGTTTGATGAGGTTCCGTCAAACGTCAAAAACAGTAGCAACGCCCACTGGGATTGGCAGTTGCGAGTCCGCCGAGACGGTGAAGGAGGTCTTGTCGGCTTGCACGCAGAAGGTATCCTATCTCGTCTCTTTGACGACTCCAAGACGTGGTTGCATCGCGACCAGAACCCACTGCATGCGTACTGGTATACGCAGAAGTGCAGGTACGAGATCCACCTGACGCACGATCAGGTTTACCGAGGCACGCTGACAGTTGGGCCACCGGCCAGTCAGCCTGACGTGACTGGCTCGCCAGCCTTCGGATTCAGCCGATCCGTCGATGGCATTCAACTTATCCTTCGTGCCGAGTTGTTGGATTCCATCCCGGACTTGCCAGATCCAGATCAGAAAGAACTCCGAGCCGCTTACTTCCGATACCGTGCCAGTCAGTCCGAGGTTCTGAGGTCACAGGCTTCTGATTTCACCATCGCAAACCTGTGTACGAGCACCCTGGGTATGCTCGTTGCCACCGCACTACGCCAACGAGTGAGCCTAAGCGAGGCTTGGGCGGCAATACCCGACAAGTTGAAGGCCTCCGCCAAGGTCATGAGATCGATCTTGTCTATCGACATCGATAGTCAAGACGACAACAACCGGCGACTGGCACAGTTAATGCAATTGTGGCAAAGCCCAGGCGTAGCAACTGAGGTCGAATCATTAGTTCAGGTGCTGTGGTCTCAGGTAGACGATCACTTTCGTAACTGGCTTCAAACACGTTTCATTGAGACGGTGCGAGCGGTTGTCGAAGAGGCGGTTCAGGTAGTTCTTCCCGAGGCTTCCGAAGGATCTCTACGCGTCGAGGTACTCCGTGAGTCCAACACGGTCAGCATTCTGATCGTTGAGTCCGAGCCAGGCGGCGTCGGTTTTATCGAACGGTTGCTCTTAGCCATGACGACCGACCCAGAGCACTTTAGCCGCGCTATCGAGTGGATTTTGTCCATCTGCCCGTCGGAAGAGACTCTCGCCACCCTAATGCAAGCCGTCCGAGTTGCTAAAGACATTACGGCGCCAATGAGAACCGCATTTGACGAGGTACGAGAGGCTAGTGACTACCGAACACTTGAGAGTGCACGGCAGTCACTAATCGCCGCAATGGAGCAATTGGAATTGACACCGAGCAAGCGCAACGTTACATCTCTTCTATCGAAGGTTCTTGGGCCGGGGTCAAACCGGCAGACCGAGCGTTGGCTTGACGGACTAACTCGCGCGCGGCAACGCGCCGTCAACCGACTTGGCACGGCGGTTGACAACCGGTCCTACGCGTTCTGGCTCTTAAGCCAACCCAAAGCGATGGAACGGATGCGCGCGACACTTTGCGACATTCTCGGCGTGGATCCTGACGAAACGCAGTTGTATCAAGCCTTCCTACGCCTTACTCTGGAACCGTGTACTGATTCATGCCCAGAGTGTCTTGGAACCGAGGGGGAATCAACGGGTGTTTCGCCATCCAGGCGCCTTGCTAGGATTTGGCTCGGCTCGCAGACCGTCCGCGTGATTCAGGTTGACGATAGAGGCGACTGGAGTCTAGACCTGCTAAAAACACTCAATGAGGAGTCACGCCTTCGCCTGTGTCATCGTGCAGACCAGCGTTCCCTGGTTGCCAGCACGCTAGCCACGATCATGACCGCTGAAATAGACCGTGGAACGCATTCCAGTCCATTGCGGATTGTGAGCGTGCGCACCAATGCTGGCTATTGGGAGACCGAGGTCGAGGTCGATCCGTGGGGGATACGTTGATATGCCCACACTGGATATCTGGTCGAATGCCGCCAACGTAGAGTTGCGGCAACTGTTTCGTTCAGCCATGGTTTCGTTGTTGCTCCTCGACCGTGCCACCCGACCGATCTATGTCTGTAGTCCGTGGATCTCGGACTTTGTGATCTTTGAGAATCGGTTCGGTGAGTTTGGACGCTTAGTGCCCAAGGCTGATGAGCGCACCACCATTCGATTTTCAGATTGCCTAAGGCAACTCGCTCAAATCCATGAGGTCCGAGTAATTTCAAGGCGGACCGAGGTAACCCTTACGTTTCTGGCTACCCCACGACTATCCGAGGACGGTGTCGAAGCAGTGATGGCCGACGACGACCTACACGAGAAGGGTTTCCTATCCCCGATCTTCTACTTCGAAGGTTCGATGAACATTACTTACTCCGGGGTTCACATCAACCGGGAGAAATTGCTTTACCACGCGGGCACTGACCCAGAGGTCAGTCGTCGAATGAGTCAGGCGTACTTGGAATTGGATCGTCGATGGCAACAACTGTCCGCCTGACTGTCGCAATCGATACACTGGTCAAGGAACTTGCCCAATCATGGCCCGCGGGCCTAGCAACGGCCCTGGGAACCCCATCGACTCGTGAAGCCACCGCGGTTGCCGGTCTGATTGACAGAGCACGCCGAGGCGATACGTCGTCGCTTCCCTTCCTCCTCCGCGCCAAGGACCGGGTTCTTTGGGTAAGTGTTGGCGGATCTACACGGCACCTACTCGAATACGCAGAGGACCTCCGTTCCTGGGTGCTTGAGGGATACGGTGTTACCGGTGATGTTGAGTTTGTGCAGGGAGCGGAAGTGGGTCGCCTGGCAAAGATCGTGCAGGCGGTGTCTTCAGACGGTTATCTTCGTTGGGGATCGGCAACAGCCACTTTGCCCACCGTCCTGGGCGTATTAAGTCAGATGCATGCGTTTATAGACAGGATGCCGACCGCAGAATCGGAGTCAATCCCCTCCATACATGTCCTGCGCTTTCGCTTCGTGAGTGCGTTGCGATGTGGCAACTGGGGCACCGCCGCAACTGTCATCGACGAGATCGACAGATGGGGGCTGGAACAGGCACACAAGACCATGCAAATGCGCCTGCGACTACTCGGTGAGTCTGGTGACCACGTCAGCCTGGTGGAAACCGTTGACAGGAACCACCTATGGTCATTAGCCCATCCGACCCGGGTCGCGCAGGCGATCCTGGAGGCGTTCCTTAAAGTAGTCGTAGAACCTCTTGAAGCGACTTTGTCACCTTCTGATGTTTGCGAGCAACTGCGCCCCTGGTATCAGAAGGTCATTCAAGTCCTACCCAAGGTCGCACCAACTGGCGTGCTGACTCGACTCTTCGCCTACGTAGCCTGTCAGGATCGCGATGGCCCCTCGGCAGAGGCCCTCTTGCCCGAACTCACAGACTCGTTGGCCCAGTTTGTGAGGGAGACCTGTAGACTCACGATCCAAGAAGACGGTGTTGCGACTTATCCGCCTAGCCTTGCTATTGAGACGATACCTCCGCCGATACTCATCGACCAATCCGCGCCGAGTGTCGCCACCGCCTACTGGGTCGAACTCCAAAGGTTGGTGCGGCATGGTTCAACGACAGCGCTGGGCCTGCACCTTTCAGAGTTGGATGCTAGAGTCCTCGAACAAGCGGACTTTCTCGACCAGGTTCCGGACACGTTGCTGGAACTGATCTCCGATCCTGAGATCGATAACCGACCCGCGGCAAAGAACGCGTTGCAAGAGGTTCTGACATGCCTCGTTGACGTCAGTATTGGTGCTTCTGGGTTCCCCGACTCCAAGCATCTAAACTTGTACCTGAGTCTGGCCGAAAGCTTGGTCTATTTGCGCGGGTCGTACGCCAGTGAAGAGGATGCTCATCTGCTACATGGCCTACTCGCCGCCATAGCTAATCTCTCTGGGCCAGCAACTCATCAGTGTGTAGAACTACTCCGGAGTTGGTGGAAGGCCCGACCAGTGGTCCCTCGCCTGAGTTGGCTGCTCGCAGTAATGGAGTCCCTAGCGCCGTTGCATCCTGATCCAGGAACGATGCTGGACCTATGGTCCGAGGCTGTCGCTCTGGCGGCGCGAAAGTCACTGGCAATGACACTCTTGCAGTATCGTGCTTGGCAACGCGTCGGAACTCTACTAGAACTGGACGCCGACACCGTCTCAGGTGAACTGGCGAAGTTCCACCCTGCCGATCAGGCCACTGATTCTGACCCGCTTGCAGTCGTCAATTGGCGGAAGATCGCGGTCGTTTCTTTGCAGGAGTCTGCGGCGCGTGAAGCGGCCAAGGATCTTCATGCTCGGACCGGTGCCGACGTACTCGTCGTCAACAGCCTGGTACAGGACGGACTCACCAAAGCCGCGGAAGCATCGGACGTTATTTTATTAGTATGGGCTGCTTGCTCACACTCAGTCTACCGCGCCTTCGATGGACATAGAGACCGGTTGGTCTATGTCCAGGGTACCGGCACTAGCAGCATCCTGAGTGCAGCGGAGCGAATGGCCGAGCGCACCCTATCTGCAGTGGCCTGATGCCTCTTAGCCGATCAGCTTGGTCATTGCCGAATCTCCTTGTGCGTAAGGGTTGCGGCCTAGCGAATCCCAAGTATCTTGTGCGTCTGCAGTGACAGTCGCCATTGAGGATGCGCCTGGCAGTATGCCACCGCCCCGGCCGTATTGCGCGAGGCCTCGGGCCCATCCATCGGTTGCAGTAGTAAATGGTCGAACTGCATTTCCGACCATGGAAGAGAGTCTGGCATCAATCCCGGTTGAGGGAATACTAATTTGAGTTCGTTACCCCGTCGCTGAACCCACTCGGCTCCCGCCTTGGGACTGACGCACACCCAGTCAACGCCTTTGGGTACCGCAATTGTTCCATTTGTCTCCACCGCAATTCGAAACTCCCGTGCACGCAATGCATCGATCAGTGCAGTGTCGACCTGTAGCATCGGTTCGCCGCCAGTTGCCACGACCAACCGATGCCGCTTATCACTCTGAGGCCAAAGCGCCGCGATCTTGTCGGCCAAGCGTTCGGCAGTCTCAAACTTTCCTCCCAGGGTCCCATCGGTCCCTAAGAAGTCTGTGTCGCAGAAGCGGCAGATCGCCGTTGCCCGATCCGCCTCGCGCCCCGTCCAGAGGTTGCAACCCGCAAATCGACAGAACACTGCCGGCATGCCCATCTGCAGACCTTCGCCCTGCAGCGTATAGAAGATTTCCTTGACTGAGTAGGTCATGTCCTATACCGGCAAGGCAGGTCCCGCCAAGTCCGAGCCCACCATGGAGCCACAACCCTCAGACTCGAACAGGTCGACCCGGATCAGTTGAGGCAGTTCGCGACGGGTGCGTTCGTGTAACCAAAGCGCAATGGTCTTGTTATCGCCGTCGACCAGTTCGGCCTGTTCGTGCAGTGGGTGGTGATCTAGCGACTTGAAAATCGGATCGAAGATTGCCTTTACGTCTCCGAAGTCCACAGTCCATCCCATGACCTGATCCAGTGGCGCCGCGAGATGGAGTCGAAGCGTATAAGTATGACCGTGGACGCGATGCCTCGGATCATTAACCGGCGCATTACGGTGTTGCACAGCACTATCGACCGTGAAGTCTTTCCAGATCCGGTAATTATTACCGTCGTATGTCGCACCGCACGTGGCTGTCTCGTAAACCGTCACCCACGACATCGCGGGCAGATCGGATTTCAATCGCTCCCACAACCATGAGGAGATCATCTCGCTCGTGGGATTGGACAACCCACGTATCTCGTTTAGGCAACGGTAGTTGAGTTGCGCCGCGATTGGCGCCCACAGGTCGTCCAGATGGTCATAGTCAATACTGAGATCGGCACCTGCCAGATCCTGGTCGGCATGGACGATGACTTCAAAGCCATGCCCGTGCAAGCGGCCGCACTTGTGGCCCAGTGGTACATGCGGCAAGCGATGGGCCGCCTGAAACCTGTAGCGGCGCCACACATGGGCATGGTCTCGAGCGTCAACCTCAACTCCCTGGTGGGGCGTACTTTGCACGGCCACTCGATCAACACCAGGGGCATCCAACCGATCACGGATCCAGCGTGCCAAGTTCTCGTCAGTGGGATGGGTTACCTTGTCGTTCAGCACTCTGTAGTTAAGTGAGTCGACGCACCGATCGACCTGCCGTTGCAGTGTGGCTACCTCGTCGCCTGGATAATTCAACCAATCCGTGGGCACGCTGGCATATGCGGTTGCCACAAAGCCGTGGCCATGCAGGTTGCGGCAGCGATGCCCGGCCGGAAGTATGTTGACTTGCCGAGCTGCCTCAAACCGGCTGCTGGCGGCATAAAGCATCGACAACGGCATGACTGACGATGTCATGTGGCCTCCGAAGCGTTGAACATCTCAAAGCCTTTCCGTCGAAGGTCGCATGCGGGGCATTGACCGCAACCGTAGCCCCATGCGTTC
>Ga0169931_10005288_pt1 | contig 19718 bp, 12 predicted proteins | sample Kivu_15m_20L_FD_129675 | JGI IMG/M metagenome (GOLD analysis project Ga0169931, IMG submission 129675) | Freshwater microbial communities from Lake Kivu, Western Province, Rwanda to study Microbial Dark Matter (Phase II) - Kivu_15m_20L... | ecosystem: Environmental > Aquatic > Freshwater > Lake... | reverse complement strand
CGGCGGACTTTGCCATTTGGGGGCATCGAACGCGGGTCGAGATTGAAGTCGAAGTTGCTCGTCGCATCATCCAGACGGGACGACGGGTATCTTTCGTTACGGGACGCAGCTACGACGTGTGGCGCCTTCGTTTCACCAAGCTGGGGCCTTTGGCCGTGCAGGGGCACCTGGATCTGGTTCGGCTGGTTCCGCAAATCATGCGGCGCGCTGGCATCGAGCTTCGGATGTCGGCGGGATCGAGTCCGGCGCCGCAGCTCAGCTTCGGTCCGGCGCTGACGTCTGGCGCACGATCGCTGGCCGAGTTTGTGGATGTAGAGGCGTACACAGAGCTGTCGTCCGATGAGCTGATGGCGCGGGTGAATGCGGCCGCGCCCATGGGATTTGTCGTGGTCGAGGCTGTTCGGCTTCCTGTGGACGCACCCACCCTCACCACGCGTATTCACGCATCCGAGGTCGTGGTGCCGCTCTACAGCGTGGCGGCTCAGCAGGCGGGGGTAACCACAGACAATGCGTTGGCCCTTGTAGAGGCGCTTCGGGCGTGTGCGCGCACGACGCTCGAGCGCATGGCTCGGGACGAAAATGCGCAGATTCAGGTGATTCGGAAGGGGCAGAGCCGGGCTCGCCGCTGGCACGAGGTGGTCTTGAATGCCGACCTGTGCCCGGGCGATTTATGGGGCGAGTGGTTGCCTTCTCTGGCGGGTCAGCCGTGTCTGCGCATGACCTTGCAGGTAGGAGACGGCGGTGGACTCAAACCCACCGAAGTGGCAGCACATTTGCTTGGCGTTACCGAGGTGTCTGGCGCAACCGTCGTGCGGGTGGGATGCTGGGGACTGCACCATGGCCGATTCATCAGTCCACTTCGTTCGTTGGACCGCCCTGAAGAACCTTCCTGCTCCAGCGCTCAGCCCTGATTGAGCTTGCGCGCGTACCCATTTTCGAGCGCGGTCGACAGTGCGCCAATGTAAGAGAGTACAGCGCGCGCAGTCTCGACGGCCGATGGAACGTTCTGCCGGGGATTCAGGAGTCTTGGCCAGAGCACCAGCTCCTTAATGCCGCCGATCAGCCCCGTAGCGAGCGCGCGACCGGCCTTCTGGTCTCGCACGCCTTCTCGCACCAGCGCCTTCATGACGGCATTGAGCATGGGGCTCTCGGCGCGCTCGACGAGCAGCTGCCCGAGCTCGGGGTGTCGGTCGGATTCGATCAGCGCCAGACGGTACAGCGAGACGGTCTCGGGTCGCATGAGCAGGTCGGCCAGTGTTTCGGCCACGATCTCGAGGGAGCGGCTCACTGTTGACGCGGACTCTGCCTCCAACGAGGCCGGTAGCGCTCCGGCAATAAACTCGTCGACCATCTCGCTGAAGAGACGGTCTTTCGAGCCAAAGTGGTTGTAGAGCGTCTGCTTGGAGACGAAGGCGTGCGCAGCGATCGCGTCCACTGCGGTAGCGGAGTATCCCTGCAACAGGAATAGCTCGCGTGCAGCGGTCATGATGGCCCTCCGTTTACGCATATGACCCGAGTTGGGACGCTCTCTGGGGGATGATACGGCGGTCATAGACACACAAATATGGGAACTCGACGAACACTTCGGAGCACATTGTGCTGAGGATGATATCGTACACCTTGCGGATGAAGCGCTTCACTCTAAACCTGTCCACTTTTGTGGTTCATCACGACAATTAAGGACCTAAGAGAGCGGCGTTGCTTGCCCGGGGAGGCCAAACGACGCAGGATGAACCCATATATGCTTGGGCTTCGACAGTTTTGAGTGTCGTGTGTGCATCATGGTGAATGCAACGCGGTCAGCCATTCACCTGAAAGCCTGGCGCAAACAGCGTCACCACGTCTGATTCCACGTCTGTTCGTCGGGCGGAGGTCTCGGGCAATGGCCGAACCGTGTCGTCAACCCAGTCGCCCCAAAGACGACGCTTTACCGCGTGACGCTGTCGAGCCTTGTACTCGCCATGGGACGCGCGTCCGTGGCGGCTACGCTCGAAGCTCTCGTGGTCCATGACCTGAACCTCGAACGGGAAGAAGAAGCTGAACGTCGGCTGCATACGAAGCCGATCGAACGCCCTGGACAGCACATCAAAACGCCCCGACTGGTTCAGCGTACGCTGAAAATTCGCAAGGTGCGGGTTGTTCACCCGAATCTGCTGCGAGCACGTGAACTGAATCGAGTGGTACATGGCAGCGCTGAAGGGATTGTACGATTTCCCGGGGTCCTCGGGATACGGCATATTCGCCACCTGCTCGCGCAACTTTCGCCACCGTTCATACTCGGCGATACGCCCTGCCCGAACGTCTTCGTCGAGCTGTGCCATGCACGCTCTCACGGCCGTCATGTCCAGGAGCGTGTTGCGAGACCTGCCAGGGCGCACGTTTGCGAACATGATCACGTTCTGCGCGCGAAGGTACCGGGCCACCAGAAGGGCGTCAAAGCGATGCTCCGTTACAAACCGCAGGCCAATCCAGTCAAAGACGTCCGCGCTGACGCTTTCGGCCTTGTGCAGCAGCTTCAGGGCAATCGAGCGTCGGCTCTTGCGACCCCGCATCTGAAAGGCCTTCAGCGGGATCGCGTCGGGCCCTTCACCCAGAGTAAGTCGGTCGTTGGTCTGATGAATGTGTGGCAGGACACGGCCGCGTATCTGCTCACGGATCTGGTCACCGTACAGGTCCTGAAAGTACGAGCCGCAGTGCGCGAACGTGTGCATCACACGAAGAATGGAGCATGCCCACTTCTGCCTCGGCTGCACGTGTGGAACCGACGCCCATAGCAAAAGGCGTCGCACATCCGACTCGGCGCGAATCTCGGGCGGCATGATCAGCTGAGGTTCGTCCACGAGCAGGTCGTCCACGATGAACTCCAGCGCCTCGCGGCGGATCTCTTCAACTTCGCGTGCCTGCTCGGGACGCTGCAGGTCGAACCCGTAGCAGCGCAGGAACTCCTCGGCGTCCGCGATGCCGGACAGATACAGCCGGCTAACGTCGATCGCCGAACGACCGAGCACCACCGTCTCCATCATCTCCCAGGGGATATCCAGCCAGCTCTGCGAATCATCGGTCATTCACGGATCTCCGGATTCATCGACGTCGTGGAACCGATACAGGTGGCCGTTTCCATTGCGGAACGTAATGACGGCGCCGTCACGTTCGACCGCGTACCCGGGGGTCAGCGTGATCTTTCCACCGCCATCGGGCAGGTCGATCGCGAAGTGCGGGACACCCATACCGCTGATGCGGCCGCGCAGATAGTCCACGATGGCCAGTCCCGTCCGGAGCGGCGTGCGGAAATGCGTGATCCCCCGCGCCATATCGGCCTGAAAAATATAGTACGGGCGGCAGCGCTGTCGCAGCAGCCACCGGTTGAGCTCCAGCACGGTCGCGGGATCATCGTTCACCCCGCGCAGCAGCACCATCTGATTGCCGAGCACACAGCCAGCGTCGGCGAGAAGGTTCAGCGCCCGGGCAGCCTCGGATGTACACTCTGCGGGATGGTTAAAGTGTGTGTGGACATAAAGGGGCCGCACAGACCCAAGAATCGCGGCCAGCGCGGGCGTAATCCGCTGTGGCAGGGTCACCGGATTGCGCGTGCCCATGCGAATCACTTCCACGTGCGGAATTGTCCGTAGCCGGTCGAGGATGACCGCCAGACGCTCATCCGACAGCGTCAGCGGATCACCGCCACTCAGCAGCACGTCGCGCACCGTGGGTGTGCGTTCGATCCACTGCAACCCTTCCTCAATCTGGTCGCGGCTCGCGGCGCTGTCAGGGTCGGCTACCTTCCGCTTTCGCGTACAATGCCGGCAGTACACGGGGCAATTGTGCGTGAGATAGAATAAAATCCGGTCGGGATAACGGTACGTAATGCCCTCGACGGGCATGTGTCTTTCTTCTGCCAGCGGGTCGTCCAGCTCAAAATCAAACGTCAGCAGCTCGCCGGCGTGCGGCAACGACTGTGCCCGAATTGGACACGGCTGGCCGGCGGTTGCCATCAAACTGGCGTAGTACGGGGTTACGGCCACGTCGAACAGGTCAGCGCTGGCATCGAACGCGGCGATCTCGTCCGCGGTCAGGCCAACCGTGGTTTCGAATTCCGCCCTGCGCCGAAGGCGATGTGCCTGCTGCCACTTCCAGTTGTTCCAGTCTGACCCGGGGACGGCATGCCAGGCGCCGCGTGGCCCGCCCGCCCCGCCCGGGTGCTGGTCTCGCACGTGCAAGGGCAGGGCGGTGGTATCTTCCGCCACGACGTCCTTCTGCGGCGTCTCCGTTACACGAGTCTGGTTCATGGCGTGTCGCCGCGCTGTTCCTTCTCGGCCATCATGCGAACGCGGCTGGCGACGCGTCCGTGGACCGAGCGCTCCGGGAATGAACCATCGCGACGACGTTTGCCGGGTGTGACCCCGGTGAGCAGGTGAAGCACCTCGTCAAGCGACCGGGCGGCCCACACGTGGAAGCGTCCCTCGGCGATCGCCTGGGCGACATGGGGACGAAGTTGCATTTCGGGTACGTTGGAGGCGGGAACGATCGCGCCTTGCGTGCCGGTGAGTCCGCCGAGCTGACAGACTTCGAACCATCCTTCGACCTTCTCGTTGACGCCGCCGATGGGTTGAACTTCGCCGTGTTGGCTGAGGGAGCCGGTGACGGCGATGTCCTGGCGTAGTGGCAGGTCGGCGAGGCTCGAGAGCAGGGCGGCAGCCTCGGCGATGGATGCGCTGTCACCCTCGATCAGGCTGTAATTCTGCTCGAAGGTAATGCTGGCGGAGAGCGCGAGCGCCCGGTCCTGCGCGTACATGGCGCCGAGGTAACCGCTGAGAATGAGCACGGCTTTGGAGTGAATCTGACCGGAGAGCTCGGTCTCGCGCTCGATATTGACGACGCCCTGACTGCCGGCAAAGGTCTTTGCGGTAATGCGACAGGGGAGGCCATGGTCAAAAGTGCCGACACCGAGCACGGCGAGCCCGTTGACCTGACCAATGCGAGACCCCGAGGTCTCCACAAAGATGGAACCTCGCTGAAATTGCTGGAGAATCTGCTCGCCAAACATGCCGTCTCGGTCTCTTCTGCGCTGGTCAGCGTCCAGAACTTCGGCGCGCGTAATGAGGGTCTTGCCAGCGAGTCGGGCCCAGTGGTCCACCTCGATGAGGTAATCGGTGACGTCGGCAAAGCGCAGGGACAGCTCATCCTGACGGCCGGCCTCGCGCACGGACTCTTCCAGAATGGCGGCGACACCATCGGCGCTGAAGGGCAGCAGGTTTCCGGACCGGGCGCGGGTGGCCACGAACTGGGCGTATTGCAGCATGGACTCGGCGGTGCGTGGCATGACGTCGCCGAAATCGGCGCGCACCTTGAAGAGCTTGCCGAACTCTTCATCGAGGGTTTTGAGCGCCACGTAGTCTTCGAGCGAGCCAATGAGCACAACACGGGTCTCGAAGGGAATCGGCTGCGGCCTCAGGCTTACCGCTGACGCGGTGGAAGAGCCGTCGTCGGGGTCTTCGATGGTGCAGACGCCGTCGCGGAGCGCGCGCTTGAGCGCGGTGTAGGTAAACGGAAAAGTAATGAGGTCACGGGCGCTTAGAATGAGCACTCCGCCTGAGGCGCGCAGCAGGGCGCCAGCCCGGATCAGCGTGTGCGAGGTCTCCATGGCGCCGAACGACGTGCGGCGCTCGATGCGTCCGATGAGGTTGGCATAGGTGGGGTGCCATTCTTCCACGACGGGCCCGCCTTCGCCGGCCGAGTGGTCGAGCAGCAGGTTGACGACATACCTGTCGGCGTCCGAGGCCGGGCGTGGGCGCTCGAAGGGAGTCTCCTGCTCAGGCGGCATGAACCACGACGGCGCGTCCAGAATGGAGTCGCTGACCATGCGCAGGTAGGCGTCGACCTCGGGCGTGGGGTTCAGCCGCTTTCGCAGGCGTGACATGGCGGGTGAGAGTACGCGCGAGATGGTTTTGCGGTCGAGTTTGTCGAGCTTGTCCTCGGCGGCGTCCTGAATGGTCTTGGCGTGGTCGAGGTATTCGAGGATGTCGTCGCGCAGGGTGCGCTCGCGCTCCTCGATGGTGCGTCGTTCCTCTTCGGGCAGGTCGCTGTACTGCTCGGGTGACATGGGTTTGCCATCTTCGAGCAGCGGTACGAGGTGCACCGACTGCTCGTTGTCTTCGACGCCGATGCCAATGAGCCGGGCCTTGGCTTCCAGCACTTCGAGGAAGACGCGGCGTTCGTCGTGCGCCTGTTCGAGGACGGTCTGGTAATGGCTTCGGTAGTCGCGGCTGGAGAGCGCGTTGGGGACATTCTTTTCGAGGTTTTCGACGAGCGTCCGCATTTCCCGGACGAATGCACGACCCTGTCCGGGCGGCAGGGGCAGGGCGCGGGGAACATCGGGCTCGTCGAAGTTATGGACGTAGCACCAGTCATTTGGCGTGGGTCGCTGAGCGGCGAACTCGCGAGCGCGCGCGGGCGCGATGCTGGAGCGCCCGGTGCCGGGTGGTCCGGCGACGAAGAGATGAAATCGGCTGTCGCGGACTCCGAAGGCAAAGTCGAGGGCCGACAGGGCGCGGGTCTGTCCGAGGACGGCGTCAAGGTCCGGCAGGTCCCCGGTGGTCTGAAAGCCGAGTGACTGGGCGTCGACGGTGAGTCGTACCTCGTGGTGGGCGAGGCGCTTGGGCTCGGACATCGTGCGTGTACGTGGGAGTAAGCGACAAAAAGCGCGGGAAGCGCGTGAACGTAGCGTCAAAGTGCCGCTTCGCAAGCGTGTTTTTGCCGCGCGGGATGAGGCATGTGGATCCCCAAGTCGGTTAGGGTTCGGCGGCATGGGGTATGGCCGGGCTTGCGTCACACCATGTTCACATGACAGGTTGACTTGACTATCGAAGTGCCGTAGAGCACCGGTGTTGACCTACATGTGGCTTCGTCGCCTGGGTACATGTTGTGTTGATTGCGGCGCCTGTGTTCTGCAGTTGGCACCAGCCTGTCTGTGCGACCGAATATCCCATTGTCCTAGACGTCATTTACTCCCGTCCAGCGCATTTCCGCGCTTTTCAATCGAGGCATTACTCATGTCGATGAAGAACCTGCTTGCTATCCTTGCTACCCTCACTGTCGCTGGCAGCCTGACGGCCTGCAACGTTGAAGAGTGCGAGACCACCGAAGACTGCGACGTCGAAGCTGGCGAGACCTGCGCGATCGAGCTGGGTGAAGAGACCGGCGTTTGCGAAGGGCCGGACGATGGTTCGGGCCCCGGCCCGTCCGGTTGTACGACCGACGCGCAGTGCGGCGCAGGCTACCTGTGCGACACCGACAACGGCGCATGCTTCACCAGCTGCGTCAGCGGTTCGGAGTGTGCAGAAGGCTACCAGTGCGATGTCGCCGCTGGCGCCGCCTCCGGCAGCTGCATCATCCCCGCAGCCAACCCCTACTCGTGGGTTGCTCTGGTCTCGACCGCTGCTGGCGACGACTCCACCGCTGCTGACAACCCGGGTCCGGACGTTGACGCCATCGAGCTGCGTCAGGGCACCGCTACCCTGTATGCGAACAGCGTCGCTTCGTCGGCCGTCGGCACCGTCACCGGTGGCGATAACAACACGGGCGCGCCGGGTAACGTCACCGGACCGCCCAATGACTTCGCTGGCCCGGACGCTGACTGCAACCTCGAGTCGGCCACCGGCTACTTCGCATTCGGCGGCGCCGGCGGCTTCGTCGCTGTCACCTTCGCCGGTGTCTCCGAGATCGCCACCAACGACGTCATCAAGGTCTATGAGCTCGCCGGTGGCGCTGGCAACTGCGCCAACATCTCCACCGACCGCCCCGACTCCTTCAACGTCTTCATCGGCCGCGGCGCTGCTCCGGCTACCTCCGCAGACATCACCTCGCTCGCCAACACCTGCCAGGTGGGTTCTTCGCCCGCTCTCGGCGGTATCACCGAAGTCACCGTCAACACCGCTACCTGCAACTAATTGCCGGTACGGCGTCGTCTGATGCCTTGAAAGCCGCCTTCGGGCGGCTTTCGTCGTTTTGGGCTCCCACGCGACTCCGTTTCAGCAAATGGTTGCGCCACGCCCGCCCCACACCTACAGTCCCCAATCTGCCAGAGGCCGGCTTTTTTTCTGTGGTCGTGCGATGTCGATTTTCCCGGTTGAATTCAAGCTGCTCGCGGCTGAACAGGTGCTCGACCTGACCTGGTCTGACGGTCATACCTACCGGTATGCCTTGCGTTATTTGCGGGGATGGTGCCCTTGTGCCGGCTGTCAGGGCCACTTCACCGGCTACAAAACCTTCATCACGCAGGCCAGCGCTGTGCTTGAGAATGTCGAGCCTGTCGGTTCGTATGCCATTCGGCCCGTCTGGGGCGATGGACATCAATCCGGCATCTTCTCGTATGCCTATCTGCTGGAGCTCGAGACCGGCCCACCTGACGTTGGCCCAACCAATGAAGACTGTTTGCGCGGCGACATCCTGCACTCTCCGTCGAGGCACTGAACGCTATGGAATATCGACTTCTCGCCCTCGACATTGATGGCACCACGATTCGCGACGACGGCACCCTGCACCCCCACGATGTCGCCGCCATTGAGGCCGCGCAACGCGAAGGCATCGTGGTGACGCTCATTACCGGGCGTCTGTTTACCGGCACCCGGCACATTGCCCGCAAGCTGCAGATTCAAGGCACCGTGGGCGTGATGAACGGGTCCGAGCTGCGCGATGTTGAGGCGGGAACCACCCTGCAGGGCGATTACCTGGATGCCACCAGCCGGCGCCTGTGCAAGGACGCCCTGCAAAACCATGACCTGCGCCCTTTTTTATTCGCCTCCGATGACCTTCACCATGGGCGATGCGGCGAGCCCTATCTGACCTCGCTGCGCGCCTGGACCCGGCAGTTTGTGGCCCACGAGGACCTCTTTCAGGCCGACCACTGGCACGCAGCCAACGATATTCTCGCCGTGGTAGCTATTGGCGATGAAGAGCGCGTCGCCGCAGCGCGCGCCTCACTCGAACCACATGTTCCTGATTCGGTTGAGATTCTCAGCTTCAGCGGTTTCCACGTGCCGGTCCATTTTCTGAAGGTCCGCAGTCGCATCGAAGACAAAGGAACAGCGCTGCGCCGCATCGCCGCCGAATCCGGACTTGACGTTAGCCAGTGTGTCGCTGTCGGTGACTGGTTTAATGACCTGCCCATGTTGAAGGTCGCGGGGCGAAGCTTCGCCATGGGCCAGGCACACGAACACGTCAAACAGTCCGCAACCGATGTGTTGTCGGCCACCAGCGCGCAGGGCGGCGGTGTAGCCGAGGTCGTTAAAGGCCTGTGGGGACTGCGCTTTTAAGAAAAGTGCAGCGTCGATGTCGATTTTTGTGCGCCGATCGTTCCGACTTGTCGACACCACGAATGACACCTTGCGTGTCTTCGACCATCTTCGACAGGGGAACTATCTATGGAAACGAAGCTTGTTCGTGGGCAGGGCTACGCTCGTGCCTTCTGGCTACTGCTCGGGTGCGCGCTGAACGCTCCCACCTCAGCCTGCGTCGAGGCTGACTCTGACGCCGCGTCGCGCGATGAAGCCGATGCTGCGGGTGATGCCGATGACGAGGGCCGTGACATCGGCAGCATCGGCCTGATTCCCTCGCCGACCGAGTCCACCACCGGCTGTCTGTCGGATCCGGACTGTGCGGCGGGTCTATGGTGCCTGCAGGGGGAGTGCGTGTCGGAGTGTGACGCCGCTACACCCTGCCCGGGTGACGGCGTCTGCAGTCTGCGCGGTCAGTGCCTGCCGCCCGGAAGCGACCCGGCCGACTCCCTTCCGCCGTTCGTGCCTGATGCCGACTTGCGTCTGCTCGTCGATGGTGACACTCGGATTGTCAACGTCGCCCCGGGCCAGACGCAGGTGGTGTTGCGAGCGCGCATCGACGGGGACATACCCGCCGAGGGCCTCCCATGGCGACTGGAGCGTGACGACGAGCCACCAGGACTCTCCGCAGCGCGGGTGGGGCGCCTGCAGGGGCTGGAACACGAATTTGTGATCGACGTGGGACTGGCGAATCCCGAACGAATTGACGCGCAGACAGTCGTCATCTCCATTCATACTCCGGTCGGGGACGCCGAGTGGTTGCTGGTGCCCGACGTCCGCATCAGCGGTGGTTACGCGGGGCGCATTGGGCAGAGCGGTGGACGGGGCGTTGTACCCTTTCGGTTCGATCTGCTCGTTACGCCCCCCGACGCGCGGCTCGAAGATGCCGAGTCGGTGGATGTTGTGATGCCAATCGCGCTCGACAATGAGTTCAGTCCCATGGCCCCGGGCGTCGAACCATCCGCGCTTCGGGTCTCGGCAAGCCGCGACAGCTCAACGGGGGCCTGGGTGGCCCCCATGAACGGCGCATGGGCGATGTCGAACACACAGGTACTTCCGTTGCGTGCGCCAGCCGAGGTGGAGCGGTCCATTCGGTTGGAGCTACAGCAGGGCAACGAAGGCGCGATCGTCGGACGCCTGATCGACCGCTGGACGGGTCTCGTGGATTCGCGTGGCTCGGATGGACTTGTCACGCCCGAGACGGTGGTCTGGGCAGGCGAGTTTGAGGTCAACCGAATCGCTGACTCCACCATCGTCGAGGGAGCTCGCGTGCTCTCAGCGCTCGAGCCCGCATCGCCACGCCCGTGGCCGCTGCCGATGCCTGTGTCCTGCACTACGCCGGAGAGTGTCGAGTGGTGTGACGGTGTGACCGAATTGAACGACTTTCTGGGGCTGGAGCCGGTTGCGCAGGCTGAGTGTGCTCGGTCGGTTGCGCAGCGAGCCGCCGACAATGACCGTCTGAGTCAGGTGCTTGACAGCTTTGCACAGGGCGGCGGTACATCGGGCTCTTTCGCTCAACTCATCGCGGACTGTGCCGTTGGCGCGGGCGATTGCGTGCCATCGGAGCCGTTGGCGTGCGCTCGTGAGCTGGTGGCAGTTCCGATTTCAAGACTGGCGATTGACGCGGCGAGTCGGGCAGCACTTGTTGAAGTGTTTGCGGATGTATCGAGGCGTATGCTGCTGCCGGATCGTCTGCGCGCGCTGGCACGTGACACCGAGCTTCGTCGCGACTGGATCACGCTGGATGCCTGGCCTTCGCTGGTTGCTTCGGCCGTGCAGTCGGCTAGCGAAGCGCGCATTCAGGAGTGGAACACCGACGTCGTTGGTGCTCATCTCGACAGTTTGCGACGTTCGATGGATCCGGCCGCCATGGTTGTGCTGGGGCAGGGCGTTGACACAGCCGACGGCACGGACGCCCGTGCACGGCTGCTTGTGGAGATGTCGCAGACCTGGAACGCGGTGTTGGAGAGCTCACGTGTCGCGTGGGACCGTTCCAGTCGAACTCCCGGAACGCCGGAAACGCGAGAGGTGCTGGTCAGCGAGGGCCACCGACTGCTGCGCGAGCTGCATATTGTTCAAGCTGTGCTGGCGTCATTGAATACGCGCGCTGGTGTGGGCTGGCTGAATGCCGGCATGTCGGATCGCGTGGCCGATGCCCGGGTGTCGCTGGGCCTACTCGCGACGCCTTGGCAGCAGGTTGTGTTTGAGCGTGACGCCGAGGTGGTGGTCAACACGTCGCTCGACCCGCGCGAGGGCGAGACGACAGTTATCGCACAGCGACGAACGGCAGCGGAGTTGGCGGTGGCTTCAGCCGATGTGCAGGTGTCTCAAATCCTTTCGGAAATGGAGACGCGTGAGCTTTCTGAGGCCCAGATACAGGCTCGCTATGATCGGGAAATCCTGGGGATGGTCCAACAGCTGGCCGAGATGTGTGGATTACCGGAAGGCTGCACGGCCGCAGACGTCAGTGACTCGCGTTGTCGCCCATCGGTAGAAGCGGGCCTGTGCGGTATGCGTATCGATGGAGGTGTCGCTGTCGATTTGCCGGAGGAGGATCGCAGTTCGCTCGCCGGTCAGGCGCTGATTCGTCTTATTGACGCAATCGTGGGGCTGAGCGAGGCAGAATCTGCGCTGCAATCACACGCGCAGCGGCTGGAGCTGCAACTCGAAGAGCTGGAGGCATCCGCCCTTGAGATTGAGGAGTGGAACCTCCTGCGTCTGGAAGGCCTTGTGGTGACGGCCGATTTTTTGCGGGAAATGGGCCAGCGTCGCCGTGACGGAATCGTTTCGTTGGCCAATAATCTGGACGAGCAGATCGCGCTTCGCGAGGCATCCTTTGCGGAGCGGATGGCATTGCAGGAGCAGGAAGACGCCCTCGCGCTTGAGCAACTGCAGATCGACCAGCGAACCTTCAATGAGCGTCAGGCCACGCGCAGGGCGATGGTGGTCGAAGCAGAGCTGAATATCGCAGAGTGGAACACGATGCGTGTTGAAGCGGCTGAGTCGACGTTTCAATCGCAGATAGCCGAGCTACGTGAACGCGAGAAAGCGCGCAAAAAGGCCCGTAATCTGCGCAGAGCAGGGCAGATTCTGAGCGGGATTGCGGGTTCGATCGCGAGCATCGTCAAGTTTGATATCCCTGGCATTGCGCGCGGCGTTGCCGAGGTGGCCGGGGCAGCGCTTCAGAGTGCCGAGCCGCGCATGGGCAGCGCCGACGAAATGGCGATCGAGCGGCAGCGTACGCAGGCGCTGCAGTCAGCCGAGCTTCAACTGGCGCAGGACCAGGCTGAGATTCAGCAGCGTTATCTCGGCGAGCAGCTCACCGACATCATCGAGCTTGCAGAGCTGGACCGCGCCCGACGCGGATTTGAGATTACACAGCTTCGGAATGAAGCCGTTCGTTCACGCGAATTTGAGCAGGTGCGGCTGGCCGACCTGGCAGCCCGTGGTCAGCTGGATCAAGCGCAGCTGCAGGAGGCTTTGGCGCAGCTGCAGAACGATTTACAGCTTACGCAGATGGAACAGGCTGCCGACCTCGCCTATCGGCAGGAGCTCTCGGCATTTCGGGGGCGCCAGGTCGCATTTCAGCAGGAGCTGACCCGGGCGACCGAGTACGAGTTTCGGATTACCCGGTCGGAGCTGGCGCTGGAGCAGGCGATTGAGGAGTATCGGCTGAACGTGATTCGAGCCCAGTTTCTGGACCGCCGGCTGGACGAGCTGTTGGCGGAGCGCCAGAATATCGACTCGTTGCTGGGGAGCCCGGCTGTCTTTTTTCAGCGTTCCTCCGAGTTGACCCGTGCCGAACAGGCGGTGACGCAGGCTCGCGATGCCCTCATGGACTGGCTGGTCGCCCTGGAGTATTACGCCGTTCGTCCGTTCCCCGATATGCGGGCCGCGATTATCACCTCCAGCAGCGCTGGGCAGCTGGCGTCCATCGCGGTTCGACTGAACGAGATCGAGCGGAATTGCGGGGGCAACACCAATCGACAGAGCGAGACACTGTCGTTGCGCGATGACCTGCTGGGTCTGGGCGAATCGCTCACCGACCCGGTGACCGGGACGATCCTGTCTCCCGCCCAGCGCCTTCGTTCGGTACTCGCAGCCGCCAACATCCCCGTCGATCGGCGCGTACGCTATCGTGCCGACGGAACGATTGGCGAAGGTCTGGCGGCTGAAAATCTGTTGGCGGTGGGATTCGCGATCAATCTCGAAGACTTTGCCAACCTGCAGGCCGTCTGTAATGCGCGGTTGTCCAACTTCGCGATCGAGCTGGTGGGCGAGATCGGCCCTGGATCACCGGTCGTGACGCTGGTCTATGATGGCACCAGCTACGTACGCAGCTGCCAGCCCGACATTGAGCAAATCGTCAGTGCGCTGGGTGCCGAGACCACAGCCTTCGGCGAGGTCTCGCACTTCCGTTCTCCGGGCCGCGCCGCGTCGCCGGTGGCCGGCGTGAACGCTCCACCCAGTGAACAGTCGCGCAGTGTGAGCTTCTCGGGACTCCCGCTGGCATCACAGTACGCGATCCTGATTGACAGGACGCTGGGCGACAATGCGACGCTGAACTGGGACGCGCTCGAAGATGTCGTCATCAGCGTGGAGTACGGCTACCAGGACCTGTTCTCTGCAAACGTCTGTCAGTAACGTGCGCTATCCGCGTGGTCGCGCCACGGTCACCGGCTGAGCGTTGAGCAGCGTGCGCAGGATGGCCGGATCAATGCCCACAAGAAAGCCTCGCTTTCCACCGTTGAGCCAGAGCGTCGGCAGTTCAAACAGCGTCGCCTCGGCGTAGATGGGCATGGCCTTACGAAGCCCGAATGGGGACGTTCCCCCCACCAGATACCCACTGTGTTTCTGCGCGGCGTCAGGTGGGCACATCGACACATTGCGCAGGCCCAGTTGTCGCCCCAGCTCTCGGGCGCTGACTTCCATATCACCGTGCATCAGGATGCAGAGCGGCGACCGGCGGTCATCTTCCATGATGAGGGTTTTGGCGATCGTATGTTCGTCCAGCCCCAGCGCTGCGGATGACGCACGGGTTCCGCCGTGGTCTTCGTAGTCGAACATACGCGACTCCCAGACCATGCCGTTGGCCTTCAGAAAGCGCGTCGCAGGGGTGACGGGAAACTCGTCGCGCGCCATCAGTCAATCGTTCGCGTCGGAGCTGTTTTGACGATCGGCAGGCGGGCCGCTTCCCAGGCGAGCAGTCCACCCTGCATGACACACACACGCAGCCCCTGCTCGCTGAGCAGCTTCGCGTGATCCATCAGGCCTTCATCGGTTCGTCCGTACAACGCCAGCCCGGAACGCAGCGCCTGAAGCTCTGCCGCCTTTTCGAGCAGAGATTCGAGCGGCACATGGACCGCTTCGGGCAGGTGAACCCGCTTGAAGTCAGCCTCCGCACGGACGTCGACCGGCGTCACCTCGCGCGCAATGAGGCCATCCTTCACCCGATCGACCTCCCAGAGCTCCGGTCCGGTTGACTGCACAGGGCCGGCGATCTTGTCGAGCGTCGCCACCAGACGCGCCCGGTCTACCGCGCCAACGATCATGTCGATCACCCGGCGGTTGTGCAGGAACGCAATGGTGGGAATGGACTGAATTCGGAACGCCTCGGCCGAGGCGGGGTTGCGGTCCACATCGATTTTTACGAACTTGACGCGGCCCTGATACGACCGCGACAGGTCTTCAACCAGCGGCGCGATGGCCTTACAGGGGCCGCACCAGTCGGCGTAAAAGTCCAGAAGTACAGGGATTTCGCTGTACAGGACTTCACGTTCGAAGTCCGCGTCGCTCACATTCAGAACGGGCATGCGAATCTCTCAGTCGCGGCGACCGCCAAACAGGCGGAGCAGGAACAGGAACAGGTTGATGAAGTCGAGGTACAACACCAGCGCTCCCATGACGGACGCGCGTGTCTCATCGGCATGTGACGCGAAGCCACGCTCTGACATCAACTTCAGCTTTTGGGCGTCATAGGCGGTCAGGCCGGCAAATACGAACACGCCCACCAGCGAGATTCCCCAACTGATCATGGCTGCGGTGCCCGTTCCCAGAAGCCCGAACATGCCGGCGACAAGATTCAGCAGGCTGACGACAAAGAGGCCGAATACCATCATCGCGAGGAAACGGCCCATCGGGCCCAGATCCCGCTTCGTGGTGAGGCCCAGCACGAACATGAACCCGAACATCGACGCTGCTCCCACGAAGGTCAGCGCGATCGAGATCGGGTTGTACACGGCGAAAATGGCAGAGAGCGTCAGGCCGTTCAGCGCGGAGTAGCCAAGAAATGCTCCCACTGCCGTGCCAGGATTCATGGACTGCCAGCGTGACGACAGCCACCAGACAAGCGCCAGCTCTCCCAGAAACAACACCATCGCCACGGGCATGACAACGTAAATGAGGCCCGTCGCGTACGTCAGAAACGCGACGACAGCCGTCAGTCCAAGGCCCATGCCCATCCAGCCGAACACCTTCGTCAGGAAGGTCTGCTGGTTCATATTGAGCACGCCCTGACCCGGGTTTGGGTTGGGGTTGCCCTGCGGCGGCTGTCCCCACGGGTTGGGAGCGGGGTTCGCGTTGGGGTTCGCCTGCGGCTGCGGACCGCCCCACGGATTCGCGTTCGCGGCAGGGGGCTGTCCCCAGGCGTTGTTATTGTTGGCCTGCGGAGGCTGACCCCATCCCTGATTCGTATTCTGCGGCGGCTGCCCCCAGGCGTTGTTGTTGGCCTGCGGGGGCTGACCCCAGCCCTGATTCGTATTCTGCGGCGGCTGCCCCCAGGCGTTGTTGTTGGCCTGCGGGGGCTGACCCCAGCCCTGATTCGTATTCTGCGGGGGCTGTCCCCAGGCATTGTTGTTGGCCTGCGGGGGCTGACCCCAGCCCTGATTGGCGTTCTGCGGGGGCTGACCCCAGGCGTTGTTGTTGGCCTGCGGTGGCTGACCCCAGCCCTGATTCGTATTCTGCGGGGGCTGACCCCATCCGTTGTTATTTCCTGAGTTGCTCATGTACTTCCTCGTGGTTCAACGCCCGGCAACATGCGGTCATGCTGCTGGTTGCCGCTGGTATAATGTCGTGGGTTATAGTCACCATTCCCCGTACGTCATCCCGAAGCTTGTCGCTCGACGTACATTCATGGTCTATCGCAGCTGACGCATGCTTGAAAGTGTGAAGTCCCATCCCTCTGGATGAATTACCATGAATGAGCCGGTCATCGAACTCACGCAGGTCGTCAAGCGATTTGGCGACCACGCTGTGATCGATGGCCTTACGCTCTCGATCGAACGCGGGACGTCAACCGTCATCATGGGGGAGTCGGGTTCCGGGAAGTCTGTTCTGATTCGGCTCATGAATGGTCTGTCGCTACCCGATGCGGGCTCCGTTCACCTGTTTGGGCGGGACACTTCGCAGATTTCGCGGGCCGAGCTGCGCCAGCTTCGGCTGCGTGTCGCCACCCTTTTTCAGAATTATGCGCTATTCGACTCCATGACGGTGGCCGAAAATGTTGCGTTTCCCATGGTTGAAAACGGCCGAGCCGATCGCGCAACCATCGAGAGACGCGTGCAGGAGCTACTTGAATTGTTGAAACTTTCCGATGCCGCCGGGCTGATGCCGTCGGAGTTGTCAGGGGGCATGAAAAAGCGGGTCAGCCTGGCGAGGGCCCTCATCACCGACCCCGAAGTCGTGCTCTTCGACGAGCCAACCACGGGTCTTGACCCCGTCATGATTGAGTTCGTCGATACGATGCTGCTGGATATTCGGCAGCGTTTCTCCATCACAAGCGTCATCATCAGCCATGACATGGCCAGCGCGTTTCGGCTCGCTGACTCTCTCGCCATGCTTCACAAGGGGCGCATCACCTTTCGAGGCTCCCCCGATGAAGCGCGTGCTACCGACGTGGGCGAGGTGCGTCGGTTCACGGACACCGCAAGCAGTCGCCTTGGCACGACCAGCGTCGAGCAGGTCGAATCGCCGCCTGACCATCCACTGAGTGGGCTCACCTGGGAGCAGCTACCGGTCCCCCCCGAACCCCCGGTGGTGCGCGTGCGCGACCTGAACAAATCGTTCGGCGACCGCAAAGTATTGCGCGGCATGAACATGTACGTGCTCCCCGGTAAGGTGACGACGCTCATCGGTGGATCGGGCAGCGGTAAAACAGTGATGATGAAGCATATTCTCGGACTTTTTACGCCCGATTCGGGTTCTGTTGAGGTGTTCGGGCGCGATCTTGCGTCCTTGACCGCCCCCGAGAGAGTGAAGACCCGTCTGCGTTTCGGCATGCTGTTTCAGGGCGCAGCACTGTTTGACTCCCTCTCCATTCTCGAAAATGTCGCGTTCCCGCTCATTGAGGCGCCCAACGCCAACCCCGTCGGACGCGAACGGGCGCTCGAGCTCGCCTATCAGACGCTGACCCGCCTGAAGATTGACCATCTGGGTGCTCGAATGCCCGCCGAGATCTCAGGCGGACAAAAAAAGCGGGCCGGCCTTGCCCGCGCGATCGTCGCGAACCCCGACATCATCATCTACGATGAACCCACCACGGGGCTAGACCCTGTCATGACCAGCTACGTCAATGACATGATCGTCGAGGCGCAGGCCGAGTTCGGAACCACCGCGCTGATCGTCAGCCACGACATGGCCAGCACGTTTCGCATCAGCCAGTGGATCGCCATGCTATATCAGGGTGAAATCATTGCGTTTGGAACGCCTGACGACATTCGTGCCAGCGACCACCCGCGCGTACGGGAGTTCATTTTCGCAGGAGCCTAGTCGTCGAACGAAAACGCGCCGCTCTACCGCCGCCCTGCAAAATCCTTGGCGGAACGGTCACTGGCGCTGAACGGCTTCGGGGCACATGCGATGCCAGTCGGTCTGCGAAGGGTCCAGGCCGATTGCGTCGCACCAGGCGTCGCGCGCTTCGCCCGTGCGCCCCAGACCTTCAAGCGCCTGCGCCCGGCCCACCGCGGTCATCGCGATCGTCGGGTCCAACGCCAATGACTGCTCAAAGGCCTGCAGCGCCATGCCAAAGTCGTCCTGCCACAGGCGAGCCAGACCCAGATTGAACAGGGTAACCGCGTCGGGCGCCTGCAACGCCACGCTGCGTTCGAGCAGGCTCTCGGCGGTCGCTCCGTCCTGCTCGGCCATCGCGACCATCGCCAGTGCCAGCAGTGGTGCGGCGCTCTCGGGAGCAGCCGATTGCGCCCGCGTACAGCTGTCTGTCGTGGTGGACCAGTCGCGCAGCTGCATGGCCGCCCGACAGTGCAGTGTCAGCAGCGCCACGTCACCGGGGAAACGACGCAGCGTCTCGTCCGCCAGCGCGAGGCCGGCAGGTGTGTCGCCACCCACAAGCAGCGCCTCGACCGCCATCCGCGGCCACAACGATTCATGCGGCTGCAACGCGGCGGCCTGCTGAAAGCGCTCTACCGCCTCGGCCAGCCGACCCTGCGCCTGCCGGGTCTGGCCCTGTCGTGCTATCGCCACCGCATTGTCCGGGTTGAGCTGCACCGCCTCCTCGAACGAGTCCCACGCCTCGTCAAAGCGCTCCTGCAATAGCAGGTTCTGACCCAGCAGCATGTGGGCGTCGGACGAACCGCCCCCCATCGCAAGCGCCGCGCGCAACACCTGCTCTCCCTCGTCAAGCTGCCCGGCGAGCGACAGCATATCGCCCAGCGCGCTTTGCGCTTCGGTCAGGCGCTCGTTCAGGGCCATCGCCTGTTCGTAGTGACGGCGCGCGGCCTCGTAGTCGCCCAGCGCGGTCGCGATCTGCCCGAGACAATATTGGCCAAGCGCCTCGCGCGGCGCCAGCTCGACCGCCCGTTCGCAATCCGCAGTCGCCTGGTCCATCCGGGTTGCTGTCAATGCTGCCATGCCTTCGCAGTACCAGAGCAACGCGTGCGAATCGTCGCGCTGCCGTCCCTGCGCGCAAATGGCGGACGCCTCTTCGTGGCGACGCGCCATCAGGTGCGACACCCCCACACAATAGTAGGCCATGGGCTCGTCGGGATGCGTCCGCAGCAGGTCTTCGCAGACGTCGCGGCCCTCACCAGCGCGACCGCTGTGCACCAGCGACAGGCCCAGGCGCCAGCGCAGACCAACCGACTCGGCGTCCAGCGCCAGCCCTGATTCACACGCGACAATCGCCCGGTTCCAGTCCTGCTGCGCGACGGACGCCGTACAAACGCCCTCCCACGCCTCCACGCGCGTGGGCGCCAGAATCGCCGCCTGATTGCACGCATGACTCGCTCGAACCAGGTCGTCCAGAATCAGCGCACCGCTGCAGACCACCATCTGCGCGAGCGGAATCGTGGCGTCCAGCACCAGCGCCTGCTCGGCCATGCCTACTGCCTCAAGCCAGTGTCGTTCGGCTGCGAGCACCGCAGCGAGGCCCGT
>Ga0169931_10005284_pt1 | contig 19724 bp, 20 predicted proteins | sample Kivu_15m_20L_FD_129675 | JGI IMG/M metagenome (GOLD analysis project Ga0169931, IMG submission 129675) | Freshwater microbial communities from Lake Kivu, Western Province, Rwanda to study Microbial Dark Matter (Phase II) - Kivu_15m_20L... | ecosystem: Environmental > Aquatic > Freshwater > Lake... | reverse complement strand
TCCAGGACCCGACATGCCTCCAGGACCTGACATGCCTCCAGGACCCGACATGCCTCCAGGGCCTGACATGCCTCCAGGGCCTGACATGCCTCCAGGACCCGCCATGCCTCCAGGACCCGACATGCCTCCAGGACCTGACATGCCTCCAGGACCCGACATGCCTCCAGGGCCCGACATGCCTCCAGGGCCTGACATGCCTCCAGGACCTGACATACCTCCAGGGCCTGACATGCCTCCAGGACCCGACATGCCTCCAGGGCCTGACATGCCTCCAGCTAGGTTTTGACCTGCCTGGACAGCCTGAGCGAGAGTCTGTGCCAAATTTTCCGTGATCGACTTCAAAGAATTGGAAAAATCCCCCATAGGACCGGGGGCTCCTGAAGGAAACCCTCCCCCAGGAATTCCGAGAGGACCCTGTCTTGGAGGAGACATATTTTCTCGGTAGGAGTTCAAAGAATCAATATTGGATTGGATCTTTTCTTGGATTCCCTCATCCGAAATGCGACTTTGGGTACGCTGGTAGATCTGGATCGCTTCTTCCAATTGGTTTTGCTCTACCAAAGCTTCCGCATTTTGCAAAGGCCTTCTGTGAAAAGAATACTTGGAATTTCTAGAAATGATTTCATCAGCCTTGAGACTCACTTGAGGAGCTCCCGAAGGAGGCGCAGGCAGTGGCTTGGAAGCGGATGGAGATTTGGATTCTTTGGCTTCTACGGGAGGAAGGCTCGGAAAACCAAAGTCCTGGGACTCCCCTTCCATGGGGGGAAGTGGTGGAAGGTCCGCGATGCCCTTGGAGGGTTGGGAGTTCTTGATGGGAAGCTCGTCTCCTCTGCCTCCCCAACCAGGGTCTTGTGGTTCTTCACCTCGCTTTCCTTGGTTCCTAGGATCTTTCTTTTTGGAGGCACTGTCCCCCCTCTTCCTTCCTCTTTCCCCCTTGGATTGCTTGTCTTGGTCCGTATCCTCTTCTTTTAGGACATTGTATAGCCCAGCTCCCGCCCCGGAGAGACCCAAAAGCATCATAAGAGTGGTCATCATGAGGAAAGCCCTGTTCTTTTGTTCTTGACAAGGAAGGCTTTCTTGACATTCATGTAGGCATGAAAGCCCCTGCCAAAACAGATCTGAGTTTTGCTTCCAGCCCAGACAACGCCGATGGGTTGCAACTCAAGATTACCTACGACGAGGACACGAGAACCGCTTTCGGTGACTACACTTGTCCTGCGAAGTTTCAAGGCCAGCCTGAGCAAATCCATCCTGGTATCATTTCGACCATTCTGGACGAAATCATGATGAAGATTAACCAATCGATGAACTTTGAAACCACTACGGGTGAGCTTACCATTCGCTTTTTGCAACCAGCTAAGATTGGAGAACCACTTCACCTTCGCGGTTGGCATGTCAAAAAGGTGCGCAAAACCATAGAAAACAGGGCTGAGATAGAAAATGAAATTGGTAAGATTGTTGCTCGTGGCAAAGGAAAGTACATAGAAGCAGAGGAATGAATTAATCAGCCGATGTGGTGGAATTGGTAGACGCAGTGGATTCAAAATCCACCGGTGGCAACATCGTGTCGGTTCGACTCCGACCATCGGCAAGTATCGCTCCTTCCCAATAGCATCTCTCCACTTTCTCGATTCCCTCAACCAGATTTTTGATCTCCAAAAGAGACATCTCCCAAAACAAACTCCTTCCTAATTTGAGTATTTCAATCCCCAAGGAAACTCCATCCCTATCTGCTTTCTGGTAAAGGTTGGGTTTTTTCTCCATTCGCTGGAGAACGTCCGCCAAGATAAGAGTGACCCGATCCACCAATTCCATATTTCCAAAGATCGAAAATAGTTTGATCACGTCGCCTCGGAATGATTTAGCCTCTCTTTCAGGAATAGTAGAAAGGAAAATTCGAAATTCTGCTTCGGTTGGATATCTTTGATGTTCTTTTACAAATGGTCGCATAGCATCCATTAGGCGTGATTCTAAGTCATGAGCTGTAGTGTAGGAATGCAATGCAGAAAGACCTGCTCTCAAAGCCTGAGGAAACATTCTTCCAAATCGAAATATTGCCATGGCTAAGTTCCCTAGGATACCCCAGATTTTGGCGGGTTCTCGAATGAAGCCCGCCAAGGCTCCAAAAGCTTCATCCAATGCTTTTCGCTTTTCTAAAGTAGGGTAGACATGTTCTAAAAAAAAAACCAATAGTTTGTCAACAGTCTCTTGGGGGATGGGCTTAAGTTCTGGAACGGTTTTTAAAAATTCCTTCGAATAACGGAATCGAATTGATCCTCTATAAGATTCTAATAGAGCTGGAAATAGAGGATCATCGATGGGTCTTTTGGAACTCAATTGGCTGCGGGAGGGGTATTGGATGCTCCTTCACCACCATAAATCAAATTTTTATTGTCTGAAATATCTTTAACAAATTTGTCTAAGACCAGTTTTTTATCGGCGTCTGTGTCTTTGAGATCAGCTAAAATTCTTATTCCATAGTCTTTTGCTATGCGAAAATGTACAATGGATTCAAAAAAACGTTCGTCATCTTTCATTTGTTCTGCTAAACCCAATTGCTGATAGCCCAACTTGAGCTTTTGTTGGAATTCTGTAAGATTCTTGTAATTGGCTCCTGGTCGACCAGACTCAGAAGTAGAATCCAATAGATTTTTTTGCTCTTGGTCAGTGATCGCATCTGCGCAATCTGTGAGAATACCTTGTGCTTTGGAATCAAAAACTTTAGCGTATTTGGAAAGGAGATCCGATACCTCTTTGTCTATCTGGATCAGGGCGCGTCCCGAAACAATGTAGGCTCTTCTGTAGTAATATCTCAAAGCGATTTGGTAGTCCTTACGGATTTTTTCTACGGCTGTTTTGGATTCTGGGACTTCCTCTCCAAAATTGACCGACACAATAGACAACAACCGTAAGTTTGTGTATATCCTGTCTTTGAGATTTTCGGAAGCATTCTTAAGATGTTTTCGTTCTAAGTTGGTGCCTTGGTCGAGTTTTTCGATTTCTTCCAGAGGTTCTCTTCCTTTCTCCGATTTAGAAGTATCTTGCCCAAAAAGGACAAAAGGAATCAGGAATAGCAAAAGGTAAGACATGGACGTTCTCCTAGGTTTCACAGAATCTTTATCGCGGGACCCACTGAGAAGCATTTTTCTCAGTTTTTTTCCAGAACAAACAGACCATCGCCCACGGGAACCAAAAGCGGATCCAGGCTACGGCACACTTCCTGAAAGCGCCTGATTGCCTCAGTGGACGGTCTTATTTCGGTCTCTTGGAAAGGTCTCCCATGCCAGAGTACATTGTCAAAAATCATTGTGACCCCTTTCCTACATTTGTTCCAAAGGATATCCAAGAACTCAGGATAGGTGATTTTGTCACAATCCACAAAAATGAGATCGATTTCCTCCCAGGCAACAAGGGAGGATCTGGCAAATTCCAGAGCATTCCTTTTTTCCAGCTTTAGGTTGTATTTATTTTTACCTAAAAACGAGTCTAGAAAAGGGATAATTCTCGAGGCTTGCTGTAAGTTCCGGTCCACAGTGGTTAATTTCGCTTCAGGATTACCAGCAAACATCCATAGTGTGGAATAACCTAAGCCAGTTCCAAATTCCAGGATTGTAGCTATTTTTTTCCACTCTACCAATCTCTTTAAAAAATGCCCTGTCATGGGAGAGACAATGGGGACATTTTCTTCTTTAGCTTCCTTTTCGATTTGGTAAAAAATGGGATGGGGTCTTTGGACAAAATCTCTATCCAGGCGCTCTTCCCAATCCTCTCTGAATAAGCTACTTCGTTCTTTCAAGTCTCGGGCAAAAATAGATAGGTTCTTGATTTTAAGTCTGCCGGAAGCTTTGAATCCAAGGCAACCTTTAAGTCTTTCATAGAATATCTTTTGGAAGGATGGATCAAAACCAAAGCCTTGTTTTTGAAAAAGGAAGAGTTTTCAGCAATCTCATCTATGTGGGTGTGACCCCATTCTCTTGCCTGAGCCTTATCTTTTTTTTTGCAATAGTAGGTACATTCCATAAACAGAACTTCGCTTTTTTGAACATCAGGATTCTCAATCACATATTCGATTTTAGCATCACCAGAAAAGCTAACTAGAGGCACTTCGAGATTCGATTGAATATCTTCCCCTCGAGCTTTTCTTTCCAAAATTTCAGATCTTGGTTTACCCTCTAATTCAGGTAAGATTCTTTTTTTGGATTGATAGATCGTATAGCCCTGTGAAGGAACTCGGTGAAATGAAGGCCAGGGCCTCAAATGGTAACCTGGCTTGATTTCGGCTCTTTCACCTAAATCGAGCCCTCTCAATTCGTAAGAATAGGGAAAGCCTTCCAAATCACTATAACTACGCAAAATTTTTTCCCAGAGTTCAACCGTTGAACTTGGAAGAAAAATCTTTGGAGGAGGAAGCTTTTGGAGTGATCTCTGAGATATGTAGTAGGGCAGTCCTGCCGAATGATCTAAGTGAGCATGTGTTAGGAGAAGATTCCTCCTATAGATCCGATCATGGGTAACTGCCCCAAAGTCAAATAGCAAGTCTAATTTTTCACAAACGATGGAAGTCCTAATTCCTCCTTCAGAAATACCCTCAAAACGCAGGTCTTTCCAAAGAAAGGAAGCTTTCAAGGAATCATATCCTCTGGAGCCAAAGTCTTAAGATCATTCATATTTGTTCTTGGACCTACAATCAGACATTTGAGTTTACCTTTTGAAAGATAAATTTTTGCAACACGTTGCAAATCGGCTAATTTAACTTGATTTATGCGCTCTCTATATTTAGTGAGGTAGTCAGACCCCAACTGATGCTCCTGGAATTTAAGATCATTTTGTAAAATTCGCCGAGCATCTGTGAATAAAAAAACAAACTGGTTTTGGATAGCCTTCTTGGCTCGTTCTAATTCTGATTCCTGGATTTTTGCCACAAACTCTGGAGCGCTCATTTCTTCCATCAATTTGCGAACTTCATTTACTGATTCGTTTTTTGTCATGGCATAAAATTGGATCACACCATAGGTCTCTTGGAATTCTGAAGTTGAGCCTGCCGAATAGGCAAGACCTCTATTGTTACGAATCTCTCTCATAAAGAAGGAATTGAAACCTCCTCCTCCCAAAATATAATTCAAAACTTTTAAGGCATAGTAGTCAGGGTGCTTGTGTTCAGGTAAGGCACCCAATAGGAAGATTACGGACTGACTAGACTCTTTGGTCACCTGGATTCCACTTCCTCCAATAGATACCAGGTTTTTTTCAATTAACGATGGCCCAAGCGCAGCTTCGGAATTTTTAGATTCTCCTTCTCCACTCCAATTCGCATAAGTATCATTCCAAACTGAAGATTCCACATCTCCAGACAAAAGTAAGGTTCGCTTTTCTGCTTTTTGCAATAGCTTCAAGGCATTTTGTAAACTTTCCAATGTCCATCTATCAAGCTTCTTTTCATCCAAACTTTTCCCTAAGTAAGTCCCTTTGAAGAGAAATTCCCTGGACTTACGACTTGCAATTGAATTGGGATTATCATTCCTTCTTTTGATCTCTTCCTTTATCTTTTTTTTCATGGTTTCCATAACTTCTGAATCTAACAGAGGTTCATTCCAAAAAGCCAAAATCAGGGGATATAAAATCTCTTCCTTAGACTTCAAGTAACTAAACGAGAGTATCGTCTTGTCCGCTTCAATGGAGAGATTTAGGGTTGCTCCTTCGGACTCTATTTGTTCTAGGAATTTTTGCTTAGGAAAGAGCTTGGTTCCAGAGAATTCCCAAGTTTCCTCCAGGAGTCTTGACAATTCCAGAGAGGATTCAGGCAAATCTCTTCTCCCAAAAGAAATATGCCATTCTCCATAAACCATAGGTACTTCTTTTTGGATTAGGCGGTGCATATGGATATTGCCTTTTGTAAATCTATCGATCTTTGGCAGTTCAATTTGAAAATCTTGAATTGGGATATCTTTGACAAAATCCCCCATCTCCCTCGAATAAAGAGCAAAGGAAAAATTGAATACGGTTATAAAAAAAATAGAGATTAGGTAATTCGAATCTTTCATGGACTTCCTACTTTTTTACGAGAATCTTTTAGAATTCCAATTGTTAGTTGAGACCTCTTGCAGTATTTACTTATAATTTTTTGGAGATCTTCGCTTTGTACTTTTTCTAAATTTTCATAGCCATGAAAAAGCTCTCTCCAATCACCAAACAATAACTGATAGTAACTCAAATTGTCAGCTAAATTGGCATTGTTGTCCATTGCCCTTAAAAAATCTGCAATGAGCTGATTTTTGACCTTTTTGAGCTCCTCTGCGGTCACACCATTGTCTTCAATTTTTTTAAGTTCTTCTTGGACGACTTTTTCGATGAGTTCGGGATTCACTTCAGCCTTAGGTTTTACTGAAATACTGAACAAATTTCCAAATCTCTCTCCTGGGTATCCATTACCAGCTCCCACGGATATTGCGAGTTTTTCTTCCATGACCAATCGATTGTACAATCTAGAAGTAGCTCCTTTAGCTAAAATTTCAGCTAACAAATCAAAGCTGGCATTGTCTGGATGAGGGATCGTTGGTTTATGCCATCCAAATAGAATTTGGGAGGAAGAAGGATGTTCAATGATGAACCTTTTTTCTCCTAAGAACGAAGCTTCTTTGACTTTGAAAGGAACCCTGGGTTTGCCTGGTCTCAAGTCCGAAAAGTATTTTCTTATGATACTTTCTGTCTCAAGAAACTCTTGGCTTCCAACAATGGCAATTACTATATTCTCTGGTGTATAGTTTTCCTTGAAAAATTTGTATGTTTCTGAAATTTTCAAATAAGGTAAATTAGTTGAATATCCTATAACTGGTCTTCTATACGAATGAGATTCGAATGCGGTAGCAAAAAATTTTTCCCGCAAAGCTCCACCCCCGGAATCATCAGTGCGCATGCGTCGTTCTTCTAGTACGACATCTCTCTCTGTATAATATTCTCTTAGCACTGGATCTTTAAGCCTATCCGATTCAACTTTTGCCCAAATCTCTAACCTATTTTTGGGCAATTGAATCTGGTAGTTGGTGACATCATGAGAGGTATAAGCATTGAAGCCAACTTCTCCATTTTGCTCATAGATAAATGAGTCCTCATTCTTTATGATATAAGGATCTTGGAGTCGAATTAGGTTTTGCAAAAGCTTTTCTTCTTTTTCGATCTTCTTTTGTAGATCGCCTCCGATGGGTATTCCCTTTTCTTTTAAATCTCGAGCTACCAGTCTCAAGTCATCCAGGCGGTCTCCTGTAATTTCGATCTGTTTTTGGATTTTGCCTTCCTTTGCGTAGTCAGAAGTCCCGACTGAGCTCGTACCTTTGAAAAGCATATGCTCCAAGAGATGCGCTGTTCCAGCAATTTCTGGTGATTCATCTACTGCACCTACGCGAAATTTGGTGTAGAGTGCCAACGTGGGAGAGGTCTCTCTTTTCATAAGGAGGAGTGTCAATCCGTTTTCTAGGATTACTACCTTGGTCTTGTTTTCGAATTCTGCCTTGGTTTTTTGGAAGAGAAGGGATTCGGAAAAAAGTGGACAACTGATTCCTAGGCTGATAAGGATAGTCGAAAAGAAAGTCTTCATGTTACTTCCAAGATTCCTTCAGAAAACACAAAGTAAACTGCTTATTTCCCAATTTTTCGTTTGTTGCCTGGTTCCTGCCGACAAGGCATACCGAGAAAGAGCTTTGCTGAACGAAACGGACATAGGCTTTGTATCAAGAGAATTTTTCCAAATCAAGGTAGAGGTCCCCATGACATTAGACGAAACTCCGATTCGAGACCAACGGGCCAAATGCAAAAGAGATGCCTATTCCAAAGCTCTTGATCTCTCGATGCCCTTCCTCATTGATGCCAAAGAGAGGACATACTCAGAACTGATCGGTTTTGAAAAATATCTAACCACCAAACAAGGGAAAGAAAGGACAGCTAGAAGCCCCAATCCACAAAGTAGCCTCCAGAGCTTAGGCAGACCGGCTACCTCAGAATCTCAAACTTCGTCAGTGGCAAACCCCTTCGCCCCAAAACCACAGGAAACCGATGGAATGGAAGAAGACGAGGAGACAATAAGTAAAGAAAAACTCTATCTCACGACCTTCGGATGGTTTTTTGAGGAAATGAAGTTGTTCAAAGAGGACTACACACAAAAAGGAAAATGTACTTTTCTTTATCGCAGGATAGAAGAAAATCTCTATGAAAAGGTAGAAAATACCGAAGTGCCTATGGAATTTTTTGAACGGAGTGAGAGAACCAGATGAGATATATCTATTTATTAACTATTATTGTTTTTCTATTCCAATGCAAATCTGAGGAAAAAGTCCAAAAGTCCGATCCAAAGAGAAAGGAAACCTTTGAAGACCAAGGTCCAGCTAATTCTCCCACCATTGAAATTGAAAAAGCCAAAGAAGGTTTTGTCTCAGATTCGCTATTCCAGGTGGCAGTATCCAGTATGGCTCCCAATTTGGATGCAAAGAAAGAAGAAGCTAGATCCATTGCTGAACAAAGAGCGCTCAACTTACTCAAAACTTACGCACCGTCCAACTTAAGTGAATTAGGAAGGAAAGAACTCAGAGAAATTTCTAAGTCAGGTTACTTGCTAGACAAACACGCAAGTCAGGGAGAAAAAACTTTTTTCCTCTATCAAATCCAAAGGAAAGATCTAAAACGAATGGTCACTTCTGGGCTTGATTGATATTGAATTCTTTTTGCACCACACCCGATATGCATAAATTTTTTTGGTAGTTGCAGTAAAAGACTTTTCCATTGAGTTTTAAAGAACCCGAGCCAGAGATACTTATTGGGAGTGGTTCAACGTAGGCAAAATACTCTGTCTTTTGAGTGCTGGAAGGACCTTGGAGTTTCAAATTTGCGTCTAACACTTGCAATCCATTCGATCCAGATAGAAAAAGTCTATGGGGAGCGTCTTTTTGAATGCCATACCCATTGACCGTACGAACTAGTATCTCATATTTTCCTGGAATCTTTGTCTTTTGGATTTCTACGTCTAGGGGGCTCGGCTCAAAACCAAAAAGCAGGGAAGGAAACAGTAAGAACCAAAACAATTTCACTCTCTTTAGACAACTTTTGCCTTCCGAAAGACCACACATCGGTGCGTATTGGTTCCTTTTTCGTTGTTAGAAACCTTCCAGCAGTGGGATAGCTTAGTAAAATTTTGGGTCTGTATGAAAGTTTTTTCCCATATGAGGCCGGCTTGCTCCGCAAGGTCCACGAGCCATTCGTCCAAATGAACCGTCTCCCCAGCATTCACCACTTCACCGACTTCCATAACCAAGCGAGATTTGGGCTTCATCAAGACCGAGGAAGTTTGCAACACTTCCCCAAGAAAATCTTGCCATTCGGAAAGATTTCGGTAAATAGAGGGCTTTCTATCGATTGAAGTTGGGATATCCAGGAACCAATTTCTTAGCCAGTTGTCTCCTTCGTAGTCCACCTTATCCAAGAAAGGTGGCGAAGTTACGATTAGATCCACTGATTCCGGAAGGATGGATTGAATGAGATTGGCGGAGGACAGGCTATAGATATTTTTTTTTGAAAATTCGTGATAGAAGGGAGGAATCTTTTCTTTCAAGTCCTGTTTTAGTTTTTTTAAAATCCGAGGGAGTACTGCTCTGTATTCTGGAATTTGATTTCTTTTCTGGTTGTTCTTCGCCTGGGCTTTTGGAGGGATCGAAACTTGAGGAAAGGTATATACTGAAAAAAAGCCTGAACTATGGCCATGAAGTCTTGAGAGTGCAATTAGTCCTAAAAACTGCATGGCGGGACTTGGGTCTTCTTTCAATTGCCTTCTAAAGCATTTGATCTCTTGCAATGTATCTGGATGGAAAAAAGGAAGCAGTTTATCATCTCCTTCTTCAGGTACATATTGCCTTTCCAAACTCAAACTTTGAAGTTTTTCCTCCAATTTTTCTAATGGGGGTACAATTTGTCTCGATTTTGCGAGAAAGATAGATAAAGGATGTATATCATTATGAATCGCATAGTGCCCATCTAAATTCGCTTGAATGGCAGTGGTCCCTCTTCCACCAAATGGATCATATACAACACATTTTTTTTTATTCAGATATTCTTTGAAGAAAAAGGCTGGGAGTTCAGGTTTAAAAGATGCTCTATAGCTTATGGTGTGATGTAAAGGATGACCTTGTCTTTGCTTGTTAGTCCAAAATTCACCAATAACAAATTTCTCTGGTAGTTGCTTTTGTAACTCTGCCATACAATTGAAGTCGGCAGAGTTGTATCGTTAGACAGTCGATAAATGATTACTTCTCTTAGCTAAGTCTTATGTCTCCATTTAGTAAACTATTGTTTAATATAGGATTAAGTTCAATCCAGTCTTTCGGGATTTGGCTTGAGAACTGCATCCATTGGTTGTCAAAAGGATCCTTAAATTCCAAAGAATAAGAATGTAAGGCTTGCCTCGGAAAGTCTAAATCGGATATTTCGCCTGTCTTGGCAAACTGTAGAAATTTCCTTTCATCTAATCCATAGAGCTTATCACCCACAATCGGATATCCTAAGGAATACAAGGTAGCACGAATTTGATGTAAGCGTCCTGTCTTTGGTATTGCCAAAAGCAAACTCCAGTCTGCTTCTTCTATATACTGAAGCTTTTTGAAGAGAGTTTCGACCTCTCTTTCCAAATCACCAACTTTTGCAAAACTAAACTTCATCTTCTTTCTTACATGAGACCTGTAATCCTTAGCAAGGTATCCGCAAGCCTCAAATTCTTTGGGACAATTACCGTGAACTAAAGTCAGATACTTTTTGTTTACTTTTCTATCTTCGAATAGCTTTTGATAAATGGATCCAAATCTTTTTTCTTTTGTAAATAATACAATTCCCGATGTTTCTCTATCTATCCTGTGAACAGGTTGACAATCTTGGAATTGTCTTCGGAGTGCTGATAGCAGAGTATTGTTTCTGTATCGACCAGCAGGATGAATTACTAAGTTGGGAGGCTTATCTATTGCTAACAGTCTATCATTCTCCCATAGGATTTTATAGTTCCAGTTTACAGGAGGCTCGTCTATTTCTTTTGCTTCGTAATAAATTTCATCACCGAGATTCAAACAGTAAAGGGAGAAAGTTGACTGATTTGCAATTTTAATTTGTCCTATCTGAATTTTCTCTAACCAAACTTCCTTAGAGTGGTAGGGAAATCTTTGGCATAAAAAATCAATTAAAGCTAGACCAGCTTCTCTAGAGCGAATGTGAGTTTTATGAAGCACAGCCTGATGAATTAACTATTTTCACTATGCTCTTCCTCGGAATTCTCACTATCTTCTTCCTCGCTAGATTCAGAATTAGAGTCGCCTACTTCATTGACGGGAACTTGAGATTCCTTCAAAAATTTTAAAAGTATTTGGTTTTCTTTGGTAGTTAGGTTATAAAATTGGACACCAACTCTATAGTCGGAAACATCCAATTTGATATTTTTGATGATCCCTCGAAGAGTAATCTTCTCTCCATCATCCAGATTCAGATCAAATAGAACAGTATTATTTACTGACATACTTCGGGAAAAATTTCGTGTCGTAGGATGAAGAAAACTTAGCCCTCCTTGACTAATATCAGTAATCTGACACTTCTCTCTAGATTCTTGAAATATTCCAGTGGCTATAATGTCTCTTGAAATGCTATTTGCCATTAGCATCATTTGATTGAAAATCTCAATATCCAACGGTGCTTCACTCAAAATTTGCAAATAGCCAAATGGAGTGTATCCCTTATATCTGATGGGAATGGATATCTCGCTTATTACTTCTTCAGGAATTTTGGAGGAAATAAAAAGTCGGACATACTCTTCAAAAGGAAAAAAATCAGGATCTGACGAACGCTTGTTCTTTCTGTCCAAAATAAAAATTGGTTTGTCATAGTTATTCATGAGCCTCATTCGATTGTCCATTCTTTCCATAACAAAAATTTGACTCAGCGGAAATTGACTTTGAATTTTTGCTTTATATGACTCAAGGACTCCATCTACTTTTTTATCATCGAATCCGAGAGATCTTTGAATTTCATTGACATTAACAATATTCGTAAGTGATATGCTTACTGTATTTTGTATACCAACCGTAAACCTAGGTAATTCTCGTTTAACTTCTGTTATTACCAAAGAAATTGGTGATAATATCTCAATGCCATTATTATCTGACCCAGCACAATGAAATTGAACAATGAATTTACTTCCATTGTGTATGACAGAAAGTTGACGGTCTTTATTTTTAAAAGGTAGGATATTATTGATAACTAGAGCTTTGTTTTTAAGAGCTACAATTTTGCACGGGAACTCTTTTGAATCATAAAATATATGCACAGGTAATTTGCCGAAGAGCGCAGTAATGACTTTCAGAACTGCTTCAGGGTCATTAATTTCCTTATCCATAAGCCTTATGAACTAACATTCCTCGGTCTATTCGATCCAAATTGGTAGCGCCTGCGATACTCATACTTTGCTTGAGCTCTTCTGTATACTTTTGAAGTAAAAATCTAACTCCAGACTTTTCTGCACCTACGATGGCAATAGCAACAGGCCTTCCCACCAAAACTGTCTCTGCGCCTAGGGCTATCATCTTGAAAACATCCATTCCAGAACGGACTCCCCCATCTACTACGATAGGAATTTTCCCCTTCACTGACTCGGCTATCTTTGACAATACTCTAGCTGTGCCAGGCATCCCATCCAAAACTCGACCCCCATGATTAGAGATCACGATAGCAGAGAAACCTCCACTTAGCGCTAACTTAGCATCGTCTGGATGCATTATACCCTTTAAGACAAAAGGCAATTTTGTCCAAGATCTAACTTTTTCGAGTGAATTTATATTTCTTGCGACTGAACCCAATTTTTTATCGGACATAGTTTTGAAATTCACAGCATCTATATCCATCCCTATCGCAAAGACTCCTTGCCTTTCTGCTTCTGCAATTCTTTCTCTCAGTAAACCCTCATCGGATCGTGGCTTGCAGATCAAAATCCCATGTCCTCCCGAAGACTGAATGGCTTGGAGCATAATTTTATATTTGTCTGGAGTAGCACCATCACCTAACCATGCTATAGATCCAAATTCTCGAAAGGAAGATGTTGCAATTTGTGCATAGTCAAGGTCCGTCATAACAAAATTCATGTTCGTACCAACACCAGTCATTGGAGCGCTCATGATAGGACTTGAGAGCTCTAGGCCTAAAAATTTGCTTTTAGTGTCAGGCGCACAATGGTCGCGGATGTATTTGGGTAAAATAAAATATTCAGCCAATGCTTTGGTATTGTCTTGAAAAGTCTCCATTCGGCCAACTCCTCCCATACCAGGTACGCCCGAAGCACAGTTTACTCCATCGCATACTTTGCAAACCCAACAAATATCTTTGCCAAATCTCTGTCTCGCTAGGTCATTGATTTCTTTTTCACTAGTTCCAAAAGAATCATCGACTTCAAATTGAATTAGGGACTTGGCTTTGGTATAAATGGATTCGGCCTCTACCAAGGAATCTCCCGATATAATGATATGACCTGATTTTTCTATATTGTTAGTCGGTTCTCGTATAACATCTCCAGACTTTGATTGAATGAAAATCTCATTAACTCCATCTATCTTCTTGGCCTCTTCTATTCCCTTTATATGAATTAGTTTACCAGGGGGAGCAATGAGAGACCTCTCAATGGCGATTTTGGAGATGACAGGCTCCAAGTTGTCTGGAGCTTCTCCGAGAGCTATGAGTATAGCGGCACGATTCAAATTGACTCCAGTGGATAGTGGGTAGGTAAAAGATGACATGTATCCACCAGAAAGCCTTGCGGCTATCTCCCCTATCATTACACCCTTAGGCGTGACCTTGATGTCCCCCTTTCCAGCTCCCAGGTGGATTCCGAGAGCTTTCATTCCATTTTTCATAACCTTCTCGACTTCCAAAATGGTATCTCTAGGTAGACCAGAAGGCATGTTATGGCCCACCTCAATAAAATAAGGTTCTCTTTCTATGATCCGATCCGCAATGCCTGTGATATGAATTTTGCCATCAAAAGCCAAAGCATCGACACTGAGTTCTGGTCCGTGCATGAATTCTTCTAAAATCAGCTCACCAGTGGGACAGTATTTCTTCGCATGACGAAAAGCATGTTGTAAATCCTCTTTAGTATTTACTTTAATAACTCCTCTTGCTCCCATGTTATCTGCGGGTTTCATTACCAAAGGAAAATCCAACAAGTCCAAGGCATCTTTTGCATCACCTAGTGACCAAACAGGTGCAAATTTTGGTATAGGGCAACCATGATCCTTCAATCTTTGCCTCATCTTGATTTTGTTTGATGCAGCTTCAGCATCAACAAACCTTATTCCTGGTAAACCTAAAGCAGATGCTACGGCTGCCACAGTCATGCTTGCATCTGTCCCAGCAGTTAGGACTCCATGAATAGGACGATTTTGGGCATATTTTTTGGCTTCGCGAACCATCCCTTCTAAATCTTTGGTACTCATCAGAATGCGATCATCGCAAATCTGGAAACCAATCGCTTCTGGATTCATATCACAGACCACAGTATGCAATCGCATGGTCTTTGCGGTCTGTATCACAGGAACCTGCAGTAGTCCACCACCTATAATTAAAATTGACTTTTGGTGAATTTTATCCAAGAGAATCAACCAATGCAAGATGGTCTTTGCGATTCATACCTATTGTTCCTTTTTGGATCAATCCACCACCTAGCAAATGATCTCCTGAAGTTGGGTATAAAATTGCCGACTGCCCTGGAGTGACACTTTTTACTGATTCCTTGGGCTCAATTCTCAGAGAACCATTTGTAAGAGGGATGGCGATACACAAAACTGGTCGGTGTCGGTAGCGAATCTGAACTCTCGCTTCAAAAGATTCCTTTGGAGGTTCCATTCCCTGCCAAATGATTTCCTCTATGTAAAAGGAAAAGCAAGTCGTTTCCTCTTCTTCGCCTAAAACTACGGTTCCATCATCTTGGATTTCCAAAACATAAAGTGGTTTTTTCCAAGAAATACCCAGGCCTTTCCTTTGACCAATGGTAAACCCTTCTTTGCCGTTATGCTTTCCTATGATCTGACCCTGAGAGAGTTTGAAAAAGCCTGGAGTGAAACCGACACCTTTTTTTCTCAAAAATGCTCTATAATCGTTTTCAGGAATGAAACAAATTTCTTGTGACTCTGGCTTTTCTGCAACCGTGAGTCCCATCCTTTTTGCGAGAGCTCTTACATCACTTTTAACTAAATCTCCTAAAGGAAAAATCGTAGATTTGATGGCATCTTGGCTGAGACCGTAGAGATAGTATGCCTGATTTTTCTTTTTGTCAACGGCATCTCGTATAGCATACCGACCTCCTGAATGATGAATTCGTGCATAGTGTCCCGTTGCTATTTTTTCAATGCCAAGAGCTTTTGCCTTTTCAAACAAAGCACCAAATTTAACAAAGGTATTGCATTCTACGCATGGATTAGGCGTCCTTCCGTCCTTATAATCATCGATGAACCTTTGTATGACTCTTTCTCCAAAGACCTTTTCCATCTTTATCACATAGAACGGGATATTCAAAGTCAAACCGGTCTCTCTAGCATCTCGGATATCGTCAGGAGAACAGCATGACTTTTTGGTAGTATTGCATGCAGGTGGTTGGTATTCCCAAGTTCTAAGATTTACCCCAATGACCTCATAGCCCTCTTCCATTAGAAGCCCCGCCGCCACGGCGCTATCTACGCCACCACTCATCGCAACAATGATCTTTCCCTTTGGATTTGATTGCTTCATTTTATGGCAAGTTCGGAAGTGGAAAAATTTACAAAGTAAGATTTGTTTCGGACTAACTCAAATCCAATCAACCGAAAATCTTTTTCGGAATGAATATCAGATTCAGGAAATAGCATCGGATCGGGTTTATCGAAAAACAACATGTTAGGGATAAGAATTCTTTGACCATTCCTTTGAATTATTTCAATTTTTGATTCAAACTTTTCGATAGCTTTAGCTCCAGCTTCATAAAAATGTACCGTATCAACTCCTAGTTTCTTTACATTTCCAAACTCAATGCTCGGCATCATTGACATAGAACTTCCAGTGTCAAATAGGGCATACCCACTTATCCCTTTGGGAGTCCTATACATGATGTACAATTGACTTGTCCTCTGTTGAGCTTGGATGAATTTCCAATTCCCATCTAAAAATAATTCCGGGTTTCTGCAGAAAAGACTTTCTTTGCTGTAAACTTCGAGAACCTCTCCTTCCCTTATATAACAGGAATCCCAAAACATTGAATTGCCTATTATACCAGATACTTCTGGCAAAATTGGACCGACATTTTTAGTCGCATAGTAATCCACTTGTTCCGAATAATCAGAATAGAATTTCAAGGTTTTATTTTTATAAGAGAGTTTTTGACGTTCATTAATCCACGCTATGTGCCAGGATCCAGTGTCTAAAATAAAGCGGTGGCTCGGGTCATCAAAACCACTAACTTCTATATACTTAGAACGCATCTTAACTGTTAAGGAATACTTGAGATCTGAACCATAACTTCCAAATTCTCGCGTTTCTGATATAGTACAGAAAGTACTACAAAGAATCAGAACAAATAGATTGATCCCTAAATTAAGTCTTTTTAATTTTCTTTGAAACACACCGTTCTATTGCGTCCTGAGTGCTTCGCTTGATACAAACCCTTGTCAGCCCTTTCAATCAAATCTTTATTATTTCGATCACTGGCTTGGAAACTGGATATTCCAACTGACAGGGTAACTTTTAGTTCTTTGCCATCGGCAGGATTTATAACAACCATAGATTCAACTTTTGTTCTGATTTCTTCCCCCTTTTTGAAAGCCTCCTCTTCTCCAGCTCCTGGCATTACAAGGCAAAACTCCTCTCCACCATACCTAGCTGGGATGTCATACCTCCCCGCTGAACCAATCAATTGTTTGGCGACTTCGATAAGAACAATGTCCCCAGCTTGATGTCCATAGGTATCATTGAAAACTTTAAACTTATCTACGTCAGTGAAGAGAAGACTCAGCTTGGAGGATTTCTTCCTACTTCTTTCCATTTCTTCTTTGAGTTTGGTTTGGAAGTAATGGTGAATTTTTAGGCCAGTCATCATATCTACAGTTGCCAATTCATACAAACGGGCATTATCAACTGCAATTCCAGCCAGGTTTGCAAGCGTGGTCATAAACTCTTTTTCATCATCCAAAAATTCCTGATTGAGCATCTTTTCACCTAACACTAGAAGTCCGTTCACCTTACCTTTGGCATTGAGAGGAACTAGGATTTCTGCTCCAAAATTATTGAAATAATCGATTTCTTTTACTCCTTCGAAATTGGGAAGCTTTCGTAATTGAAGTAGAGTGATTGCCTTAGGCTTATTCTCAAAAAAATTGATCAATAGAGAGTCTATTTTTATCTCAAAATTACGGTCTTCAGCTCGAACCTCAAAACCTTTGACAGACTGAGGTTCTAATCTCAAAAATCCCATGTCGATTTCGGGTTCTAGATACATGGCTGCATGAAGAGTTTGCAATTGCGCCAAACAGATATTCAAAATAGCATCAATGAGATACTTGTAATCTAAAGTTGAATTTAGGGCTTTAGAGATTTCCAATAGTTGCTTTTGGTCGTAGATTTTCTTTTCGTAGTGTTCGAAGACGATCTCTGTTGTTTCTTTTTGGGACAAAGTAATAAGCTCCAATCCTTGAAATTTCGCAATTGGAAACGAAATGTAAAGTATGTTTTCTGGTAAAGGACGGGATAGCGGTTATTTTTTAGGTTGGACAGAAACCCTAGGGTTCAACACCCTGGCAACTGCGTGGTGGAGCAGCTGGTAGCTCGTTGGGCTCATAACCCAAAGGTCACAGGTTCGAATCCTGTCCGCGCATCCAGTTCTACCTTTTTTTTCCCAATTCCTTAGACCTTTGGGTTGCTGCCTCCACTGCCGACCAAACTGCCGAAGCAAAGCCTGCCTCCTCCAATGCGTGGAGCCCATGGATGGTAGTTCCCCCGGGTGACGTTACCCAATTCCTAACTTCCATAGGGTGGCTTTTGGGGTCTTTGCCTAGAAGATCCGTATAAAAAGCAAGGGTTCCTTGGATGGTTTGCATGGCGAGAAGTAGGGCATCGTTGTAGTTAAGTCCTGATTTGACTCCACCCTCAGCTAATGCTTGCAAGAAAGTTAAGACATAAGCAGGTCCAGATCCTGAAAGCCCAGTAACGGCATCTAGTAGCGACTCTTCTTTTACTGATACTAAGGTTCCCATTCTTCCAAAAATTTCCACAACTGCTTTTTTCATTTCTTCTTTGGCGTAGTAACCAATTGCCCCTTGCCCTACAACTAAGGGGAGGTTTGGCATCAGTCGAACCACTTTGGAATCTTGGGGCAAAAGGTCAAAGAGCTCCCTGGTTGTGATTCCTGCTGCTATCGAGAATAGTTGGATGGGGCTGTGGAATGACTGGCAAACTTCCTTTACATCTTGCGGTTTGACAGCCAAAACAAACCAATCCGTCTCCAGAAGAGCTTCGTCGTAAGAGTTAAGCCTTTTGATACCAGATAAATTTTCTTTGGTAAGTGGGTCTATCCCAAAGACCTTTCGGTCGTTTGCCAAAGAAGATGCTATCGCCTTCCCCATGTTCCCAAGTCCTATAACGCAAACGGACTTATACATATGTTCTATTTCCAAATAAAATGGAGCCTAGTCTCAAACAATCAGAACCGCGACCCAGAGCCAATTCATAGTCATTAGACATTCCCATCGACAGAAGCTTGTTAGGAAAAAACTCACTTCGAAAATTAGAAATATTTCTAAAAACTTCTTCTGTCCTTGCAAGATCTCCATCGGAGGGACCCATTACCATAAAACCCAACCATTCGCAGTTTGGTTCATTCCAATCCTCTAACAAGTGCATTTCAGATTTCAACTGGTCCATGGAAATTCCATTTTTTGTATCTTCTCCAGTTGCATTGATCTGAAGAAAGTATCGGATTTTAGAAGTTTCTTTTTTGGATCTTTTTAATAGCTCTTTTGCCGTAGAAAAGCTCCCAACTCCATGCGTTGCATAAAAAAATCCAAACAATTTGCGCAATGTACCAGTTTGAGTAGGACCGATGTGGTGCAATTCTACTTGGTCTTTGCTTTCTGGAAATTCCTTGTAGAGTTTTGAAAATTTGTCTATTGCCTCAGGAATGTAATTTTCTCCAAATACCCTAATTCCCAAAATGTAGGCCTCTCTCAATACCTCGTATGGCTTGGTTTTGGAAACAGCTATGATCTTGGGCGATTTTCCATAGACCCGTTGTAGCTCTTCTTGGATTCGAAAGTAATCCCTCAAGGTTTCTCTTGAAGGACCTTCTCTATTTTTTCGATTCTTTCTTCAATTTGCTGGAAACGCCTTTCATTTTTATCCTTTTCACGGGCGATTTGCTTTTCGATACCCACCAAACGACGATCAAGTGGAGGTGCTTTGCGAGAAATTCTAGTCCTTCTCTTTTTTTCCCGTCGGGCTACTACCTTGTTCTTGCTATATTTCGGTTTTTCAACTATTTCTGGTTTTTCGAGAGGCAAGACGGGTGGTTCCTTGGGAGTCTCTTTGACGCTTGCTTTGGTTTTGTCTTCTTTGGATTTTTCTTCCTTGGATTCGGTACGAGCTTTGGGATCCTTGGGTTCCATCTTGCTCGATTCCTCCGTTTTGGAGGCATCCGACTT
>Ga0169931_10005283_pt1 | contig 19725 bp, 15 predicted proteins | sample Kivu_15m_20L_FD_129675 | JGI IMG/M metagenome (GOLD analysis project Ga0169931, IMG submission 129675) | Freshwater microbial communities from Lake Kivu, Western Province, Rwanda to study Microbial Dark Matter (Phase II) - Kivu_15m_20L... | ecosystem: Environmental > Aquatic > Freshwater > Lake... | reverse complement strand
GTGTAAACAAGTACAGACAGCATTGGACGACACACCCGTGCGTTGCGTTTCTATGGCGACACTTTAGCGACTTGTCCAATACAAGGAAGCAAAGAAAAAAAATCAAAACTTTGTCTTTTCATATCCCCCGCTATTTTCATATCCAAATCTTTTGTTGTTGCTATTGAATAAAAGATCCTGTGATTCATAAACACAAATACGTTTATCATCTTACATCATCATGATTCTTTCACTTGCATATCTATCTGCATTGCTTTTCACTGCTGCTTCTGCCTTGGATACTCATTCTGCTGCAGGTGCTAAACTCATGGCAAAGGCACGATACCTTGCAGGTGGTAATAATAACAATAATCAAGGCGTGGATTACAGTTGGGTTCAAAATTATTCCATTCGTTTTCAGAAATGTGCTTCTGTGACTCAATTCAATACTATGAATAACAATGGTCTATGGCCTGCCCTCAACAAGGCCAATGTAGCCATCTTCAAACTTTGTCCTACCAAGGATTGCTCTGCCAAATGTACGGGTGGCGAATACATTGTATCTACAGCTGACTTTGCCAACTATTACACGGATAATCTAATGAACTACCATCAATACACTTGTGAGACTATTCGTAAGAACTGCGTTTGTGACGATTACCATGACGACAATGTCTGTCAAAGTGATTGCTACAAAGCTCAAAATGCTACCTACTGCGTCAATATGCAGAACAATAACTTCAATATTCAGAACTATATGGAGTGTGGAAAGATCAAGTTTCAAAATCAGAATCAAAATAACAATAACAACAATGGGTATGTTACATGAATATATTCATTTTGAAAATGAATTCTTGATTATCCTCTCTATGGAACCTCTCTCATTTCGTTTGTTTTATTTAAAATCTTAAGGCAAAACAATCAGCAACAGCAGCAACAGAATCAGTACTATGCTGCCCCCAAATGTTCATCGGATGGTAGCAAGATCATTATGGGTTTATTCACTGATCAATACTGTACCTTGGATGCGGACTCCTCTGTTTATTCACTCTTTGCTAGTAATTATGGCTTTGAACTTCCTCATTCATCTACAGACCTTGTCGAAGAAAACTGTGTCTCTTGTAACTATGGAAATGGAAATGGTCAATACCAAGTTAGTGATATGTGCTCATCTCTGTATCTCATGTCTGCCAAGTGTGAGACGAATTTACAAGGACAAATTACTTATCCCACCACATCGGGTTGTGCCTTCTTGAATGAGCTCCCCACCAAGACAGATGGATATGTTGCTCCCAAGCAACACCAAGGTGCCACCATCTTCTTTGCCTTGACTACCTTCTCTCTTCTTGCATTATTAGTCTATGTTTCCTACAAGGCTGGTATTGTACGAAAGAAAATTGATCTTGGTGCTCGTGATGGTACGATGGCTTAACTTCATCAAAATGAAACAAGACAGAAGAAAGAAATGAATTGTTTCTGGTTTATGTTTGTGTTTGTACATCCAAGTGCTGAATGAACATAGAATCATTATTTAAGTAACAGGACAGTTTTATTCTTTTTTAACTTTACATATTTTAGTGAGAGACATACTGTGAATTTTGAAAAGAATAATGTTTGTGAATCTTATAATTTATAACTGTTATTTGACATCGTATATATTTCTTGTTTGTGTGGAATAGCCAGCTATTTTACGTCCGAATTAAAATACTGCCGCGTTGGTGGTAAAGTATTTGATACCGTGACAGCACGGAGTAATGACATGAAAAAAATCATAATAACAGAACGATGTTAAATTTCATAGCCTATGATGATAACATGTTTCCAAAAAACAGCTCTTGCAGAGCCAAATCGGTAAGGGTTGATGTAAAGGTTTGAACACTTCAACCGTACAGGCCAACTGTTCAAACGTACAATTCTGAATCAGTGGCCATGTACGGTAGGACCTACCATGTACATACATGGACCTCTCGCCATCTGCTCGTGTGAAACGTCATCAATACGTAATCAATACGAAAAATGTACATACATACGTGAATTTGTTCAGTCTCCACGTGGACACGTGGTCCTGTGTCGAGATAAGAGATGTCAGAGTCATCTGTCCACATCCCGATTTTTCTTCTTCTCCGTGCTGCGCCCCTGTTGACTTATCCCTCTGACGTGACCAACACCGTCGAAGGATATGCATCGTAATACCATAAGTCGATGACGATAAGCGATATTCATTAGACAAGAATACAAGGATACTTCGAATTCTTAAGGCTTAGCTTGAATCTCGAATTGCGACAATGTGCAGCAACAGAATAATCACGACTCCTTTGATACCATGTCTATCCAACAATTCATCAATACACAGTAGATTATTTCGGCGGAGTTTTTTTCTGATTCATGTTGGGTTTCTATTTGTTGTAGTGTCTCTGTACAAACCACCGCAAGTCCAGAGTTTACAAGTAGTCCGTCGAATTCCGTACCATACGTACACACGGAGCAGCACTCCTCATAGACATGTATTCGACTCGTCATCGTGGAGACGAGATACGCCTTCGTCGTCCTATCCACCAAGGTTAGACCATGCATCACCCTCAGCCTTGTCTCTGATTCCTACGGATACTGCATGGACTCTATGGAATGCTGATTCTAGTAACCTCATCATTACAACGCTACAATATACCCTCCAACCGCTATGGAATTTTCTTGCATCGACTGCAACACATTTCTTTTCTTCTTCTACCGATGCTATTACCAATTTAGCTACTGTAACAGAACCTACGCGTGTTATTCCACCCTCTCTAGAAGACTTAGCCACCTCCGAAGTATTAGACACTATGGGCAAAGATTTATTACTCTTCTTTGTTGCCACAGTCATCGTTGTACCACTTTTTTCTTATTTAAAATTATCACCTATTTTAGGATACCTACTCGCGGGGGCTATCATGGGATCCCATGGTCTCAACTTATTTCAAAATTCAAGAGCTGATATTGAAATGGGTGACTTCGGGATCTTATTTCTGCTGTTTTATGAGGGATTAGGAATCTCATCCCCCCGATTGAAAAAGTTAATATCCTATCTACCCCTGGGACTAGCTCAAATGACTCTAACTGCAGGAGTTGTGAGTGCGGCTATACTGTTGGGTGGACCAGACTTTTTGGGGAAAGTTTTACCCCTCGATTCATCCCTGATTGAACACATTAAAGAAACACCCGTGGAAGTATTAGTCTTAGCCTTGGCAGGGACATTATCGACAAGTGCATTCGTCTTTCCTGTATTGAAAGAAAAAGAATGGGAAGTTGAAGCAAGTGGGGAAGCTGCGACATCTATACTCTTACTTCAAGATCTAGCTGTGGCGCCCTTACTTGTTTTATTACCCTACATGGCTGCACTGGGTGGTGTGACTGAGGCTACAGCTGCGGGAGCCGCAGCCGATGGTATGGCTGCTATTTCCACCACAGATATTGGTGTACTCACGTTAAAAGCTACTCTTGGATTTGGTAGTGTCATAGCTGTGGGAAGCTTCGTCCTACGACGAATTTTTCGTTTAGTTGCAGAAGCGAAATCATCCGAAGCCTTTGTAGCTCTATGTTTGCTTGTCGCTGCTGGAATGGGAGCTATTGCGAAGACATTGGGATTAACAGATACTGCTGGGGCGTTTGCTGCTGGTGTCCTATTAGCGAATACAAACTATCGTGCACAAATACAAGCAGATATATTACCCTTTAAAGGTATTCTTTTAGGTATTTTCTTTATGGATGCCGGTGGAAGCTTTGATTTCGATCTCGTCCTTCGAGAGTTTCCTACTGTTCTTACGGGAGCGTTTTCTCTTATTGTTATAAAGGCTGCTACATTGTGGGCAGCCACAAAAGCCCCTGAATGGCTAGAGCCCAATCGATTACCCAACGCTGATGCCATCAAGCTTTCTCTACTACTGGCTGGTGGAGGAGAATTCGCGTTAGTCGTACTAGCACTTGCTGAGAAAGTTCATATTATACCAAGTATAGAAAATTTAGAGGGTATTTTAACAGCTATCGTTCTCGCCACAATGGCAGTCACTCCTCTTTTGGCTGAGATGGCTGATCGATTGTCTAGTTCAATGAAGACAGATGTTACTGTGGTGAAAGGATCCAAAGTCACTCCTAATATTCTTGAGGAGTGTTCCATTAGTGAGGTTGCTTGCGATGCCATAGTTGTTTGTGGGTATGATGAAAGAGGACAGATATTATTAAAAGAGCTTGGTAGATTTAATGGACGTACAAACAGTGGCATGATGAATCAGTATCACCCCCCACATATTGTCGCGTTTGACAACGATCCGTCTCATTCCGATCTTGCACTTTTTCCATCCCCGAATACCTGTGTCCTTTTTGGAGACGGGGGTAATCCACAAGTCCTACGTTCCATGGGAATAGTTCATCCCTCCGCGATTATCGTTTCATATGATGATCATCACAAAGCATACTCAGCAACTGCGCGTCTTCGTGAGGCATTTTTGGACTCGCCCATTTATGCACTTGCAGATACACGAATAGAGGCTCAACACTTAAGAGCAGCTGGGGCGTCAGAGGTACTTGTTGAAACGGATGAATTTTCACGATCAGCCTTGGCTTTGCTTTTGAAGGAAGGAATTCTTCCATCGGAAAATGGCGTAAGGAAATCACAATTGGAAATAGAACGGTTCGAGAGTTTAACTCCAGACTCATCTGATAGATATAGATATGATGCGTACAATATGGTAGAATGGTTTGAATTTCTAGATGTAGAGGGAAAGGGTTACATAGATTCAAATGACCTTGCACACATACTGCGAAAGACTCATGATGGAATAATGTCGGATGACGAGATAGAACAACTTGATCTCTGGTTACAGAAGAGTTTGAAAGGTCAATTACATTGTGCTGATTTCTGTACTTTGATATCCGAAGCCCCTGCTTATGTAAAAGATGCTCTTTGTGCAGCGTGCTTAGTTCTTACTGAATCATCATCATCGTTTAATCATAGAAGAATATGATAAAAGTTTTTAATATGTTTTTTTGTAGCTATTCAATTTGTTTCCTTTTATAGTATTTAGGGTCAAAGCCGAACTGTTTGAAAACTCGACTTTGCCACTCTAAACTTCTCCTCTCCAAATCTAGTATATTCTTTTTGATGAAGTCCGTTATGAACAAATCGGTACCTTTTAATTCGACAATGTAAGGTGCACAAGCTGATATAAAATCAAAATCTGGATCCAAACCTCTCCCAACGCCATCCATTTGTGATATGGCACGAGCCACAAACGCATATTCTGCGGGTAATGTGAAAAATGACATTATTTCTGAATCTTTCACAGGCACAGCAGTTGCATTCAAAGCCGAGGTTATGGTCTTATTGACTTGAATCATCTCGGCTTTTTCCCCAAAGGATGGTGTATTCTCCTCCCAGATACCCTTTTCTTCAATCCGTTTTCGTATTCGTCTTTTCTTAACCTTGATTTTCCCCAGCTCAAAATTACTTCGTACTTTACTTCTCACTTTATCTAAATCTGCATTTTCAAGTAAGACACCCATTTTACGGAAAGCATTAACGCAATTATCTACATTCATATCTATGATTCCCTCAATAACATCAAATATTCCCTCTGCTTGGTCATCCTTTAAGTAACAGGCTTGACCAAAATCATAAAAAACTAGTCGTGGGGGTGATTTACCTCCATCTCGCACTTCTACACCCAAATTCCCTGGATGAGGATCAGTACTAAAGAATTTATTTACACAAAATTGTCGTAAATAAGCCCTTGCTAAACATTCAGCAAGATATTCACGATCCAAAGACGAAATTCCATATTCGTTGAGACGAGTATCGTTGGATATTTTAATACTAGGAACATATTCCATGACTAAACATTTTTCATTGGATACTTGTTCAAAGACATAGGGTGTACGTATCCAATCGGCTGCACTGGGTAAAATTTTACCATTCAATCCCTTCACAGAAGGTTGTACAGGCAGTCCTTGATATCCCAAACCAAAGTTTTTCGCAAATTCAATACAGTTGGATGCTTCTTTACGATAATCGATTTCACGATATAAAATCGTTTCCGCATCAGCAAATATATTTTGCCACGATTGTTGCATCCCATCTCCTCCACCCCCCATGACACCTTCGTTACTCTTACTTGTAGGAAAGTTGTTGTTGCTGTTATTACTATCATCCTGATTCATCCTCGTAACCAACTTGGTAAAGAAGGAAATGAAAAGAGATACCAATTTATTCTTCTTTGAATCTAAGAGTACTTGCATCTTGGCCTTGAACCATTTTTTCATTAATTTCCATCTCAATACATTCTCATCCACTTGTTTTGCAATACTTTGCATAAGTTTCAAATCTTTATCATAAATTTCTCGTAAATATGGTCTTTGAATTTTGATAGCCACATCAATAGCTGATGATGACGATGATGGTAAAGATGAGTTGGATGATGATAACGATGATACATGTGATTTGGGTTGGGTGTATTGTCTATTTGTTGTTGTCATTGTTCTTGCTGTGGATGTACTGGACCTAGTAATAGTGGGAATGCTGTGATAAGTATTACTACCTCTACTCCATGTACTATTACCACTGTGCACAGGACCATATGGAGATCGTAAAGTAGCCTTATGTACTTGACCCAACGACGCCGCTGCAATAGGCTTGGAATCAAAGGACTCAAATATACTATGAAACAAAGTCTTATTATTTCCATAGGCTTGATAGGCTAATTGCCAAGCATCCTCTCCTTGTTTTGCTGGTACTTTATCTTGTAATGTTTCCATGGCTTGTTTCCATTCCTTGGGAAAGAGTGATGGACGACAAGATAATATTTGTCCAATTTTTATATACAAGGGTCCTAATCGTAACAAATCTTGAGCTAATATCTGTCCAGCCTTGATTTGAAATGGATTCTGATTATTATTATTATTAATATACTGATTGTTATATTGATGATTGGGATTTAAATATATCTTTTTGTTATATCTTGTAGAATGTAAATGGTATAACTGTGCTAGAAATGTAAGTATGGATATTTTGAATATCATGATAAGGATTGCACGTCCCCGTAAATTTGGTGATGAAGCGTACATTGTCCATTCGGACGTATCATCGACCAACTGTCGTTGATATCTTTGATAGCTTGCACGCACATGTCGTATCAGTAGGAGTGTCAGTGCAATGAAACTTGTTACTTTCCATACTTTAGAAATCCCAGTAGGAAAGTGTAGCTGGGGTATTTGTGATAAAAAGAAGAAGAAGGAGGAAGCTGATAAGGCCGTTGATGAACAGATTTCAGTCGGAACCCGAGGAGAATCCTGTAAGACACTGATTCTCATTCCCATCGTCACCTTGGATTTCTTCTTGATCGTATTTTTTGCATGTTGTGATGAATGAAAGTGAACCTTTCTTGGATGATTCAACTTTTCATAATGGACGGAAAAGAAGGACGAGAAAGTGTACTCGTATCTCAGTATCCCGTCACGATACTGAGGCTGATGCCGATGATTCAATATTGTATACGCATCAATCATACACATCCTCGGAATCACCATCATCAAACCAAGATTGAATACGAAGAACACCATAAGCACCATTCTTTGGAGAATTTCATGACGCTGATGACGACGGGGAAAACACATGCATGTCATGATGAAGACTTTGGCACTTCTCCTCTTGAAGGAAGAGGAGCGTTTAGCATTATTAGTAAGGTACATTCAGAATCAAGTTGCCTACAGTATATGGAGAGCGCGATGACACGTTGCCCTGCTGATGTACAGGTCGATCCTATCTACGGTATTTATACAGTACGTAGCTTCTTCTTACAGTAGCCATTTTATCTCAAGAAGGTAAAAGGCACAGCACAGCATACTACCGCTTATGTCTTCCATAGTAGTGGATGCTTTGCTTTTCTTGACATATTTCGGGTTCTATAATTTAAACTTTGACGAAACCTTTCCAAGGGCGATTGGGAATCATGAGTCATTATGAATCCCCCCATTTTCAACTATTTCTTGAGAAAATGATATTGGATACCACGTTTATGACGCCAAAAAAAAAACATTTCTAAAGTCTCCAGTATTCGATACTACTCGTTTCCAAAGATATATAAGAAGAATCCAATGCATGCTCATGCTCCTTAGGGTACCTTTGTATACAGGAGAATGAGATTCGTGGTAAAATGACACAACTTATTTCGATCACATTTAGTCTATCATCCTACAGTTACTTTTAAATTAAAAACTAAAAGAGGGTTCCCCTCCCTCGTTCACATATAACATTTACTTTTGGCACTTCAACCAGTGTACTTCGTAGGACTGATTTTATCTACGACCAATTCAGCAGCGCCATGTGTAGTAAACCCTGTAAGTCTCCTCGAATAAGACCAGACAATCAACACTATCACTGAAGTTATCTATCTAGTTGAAGATTCGAACCTCCCCATCTACTTTATGGCTTGTGTCGATCTATTGAATTCATCTTGTGGCACTATTGAGGAAATGTGTCGTGGAATGACTACCAACCAGACCCCATGCGTATAGAGCCTTTGGACTTTGGACTACAGTAAAGCCACACAAAATGACGAGGCTTTGTAAAAATCTACTGTATGTAGGTTGCTGATTTCTGGTAACCTACGTGCATAAACAAAGATGATGGTGCTAAATTAGCTTTCTCAGGTACAGATTGCGAATATTTTTGAATTTCGGTAGTCGTACTACAGTATAATTCGCTCGGAAGATACTCTGTACAAACTTTAAAAAAAACGCGCGTACCCTTGGTTTGTTGTCACAGATATCGTAAATATCTTTTCGATGATTCGCCACGAGGGATTCTAATACAATACCGTGCTACGAGTAAACAAGTGAATAAAAGAATGACATGGTCTACTCGTCCGACGCTTCATACGGATACGACTACTGCGACCACAACCATGACAACACCCGTGGAGAAACCAAAGAAAACCTTCAAGGATTATATCATGGAAGAAACAGAAATCTTTCTATTTCAAAATCCCAATCAAAAGGGAATGTTTTGGAATCTCCTGGACCAAGGTTTTGATAACTTTATTGTTAATTTATGTTCTTCCACTTCAAATTCTACACGTACAAGTGCAAAGGCAAATGTAGAAACAAGACGACATGAAGGTGAAGGTGCTTCTGGTACTGCTGCTGTAAGTCATACCGTGACACATGTACCACGAATGGTACAAGTTCCATCGAATACTTCTCCTCCTCTTGAGGATGAGAATTACGACGACGAGTATGATGATAATGAGAAAGAAGATTCAATTCAAAATTGGAGACGTCATCTTTCCTTTTATCGCAAGGATGATCATGACAAGGAAAATGAAGACCAAGGAAAGGATGATGATTCGTTTGGAATTTTTGATTTGGGTCCAACACAAGTACAGGATGGGATTCCTTTTATGGAGTATGCGGCTACTCCTACGTCAAACACTGATACGACTACGATGAATCGTTATTCCGATGTAGCATCATCCTTGGATAAGTATTCGATTACTCCAGAATATTATCAGAATGGTCATCCTATCATGGAACTCGATTCTTTACACTTGAAAATGGAAAATAATACCTCTACTCCTACAAAATCATCCTCCTCTTCTTTAGAACTAGGTACAAATATGAAATATTTACATTTACCACCTACAGTATACATGCTAGCTGCAGCGTATGATGTCAAGGTAGCCTCACAACATTCCTTACAATATGCCTATCAAGGTTTATTGGATGCTGAAGGTAAACGTAGTTTCACTCCCAGTAGTAGTAGTAGTTCTGATACAATCAAGGGGAATAATACATCGAAAATTACTTCACCAACATCCATCGTCATGGTGTAAAAAATATTAATATTGCGCAACCAATATTACTTAATTTTTACCGATTGTATTCGAGTTGCAAGATGTATCTCTCTGTGTGTGTTTAAAAAGCTTACATTGTAGGTCATTGTTTAAAGAATCATGTTTTCGCTATCAACACTATTTTAAATATGGAATGTAAACGGTTTTTTGTCTTGGTATGTCATATTTATAAATATAGATTTATATTGAATACATGAAATGATAATGTATACCTGTATATAAATTCACGTAACTGAAACGAGTATATATAGAGATCAAAACAACCGTCCGACTTCAATCATATATTAGTATGTTTTTTTTTCAGAAAATTACTTGTTTTCGTAATTATTCAAGTGTTTCTACATTCAAAAGAGCAATTATTTATATTCCTATCCGCAATATCAGCATGTCATTCACGGACTTTTAAAAGTCGAAAAGTTACATGTAGTGTCTGTATCGAAAACGACAACTAATTAACTTTGAAGATAAAGCGTCGATTTGTGGATCTATAGGTGACTCGCACATTCACATAAAGAACGTTTAAGATCGATGTTATAATGATTATCATATCACGTACAAGGTGACATTCATAAGGAACCATCACCTCTGTGAATATGTGCAGAGGTTTGACATCACATTCAAGGCCGGATAGTGATACTGAAGATAACGAGTAATAATGTCCATCCATGTTGCCAGATGACCAACAGTAAATACCGTACATACTAGATTACATATCTTCCTAACTCGCCTTTTCTACCTTGCGATATTCAGAAATCGTTTGCAAAAGGCAAATGCGAATCTTTATCAAGCTATAGTTGCCTCTCATAGAAATTCCATGCTTTTAAGACGTCACGTCACTTTATAATCCGATTCGGCTCAACCGTATCGAAGTGATTATTATTAGCCAGTAAATAATAGATATATAGCACGTGGAGTTCGTATCACTTGACTTCATACAAACGTACATAGGACATACTGTGGGGGACGATTTTGCAGAATAACCATGACGTCGGCAAGCACGTGTCAGTAATGATTCCACATACGTGACGCGCGCCTGCTGGTAAATACAGTAGGTAGGACCCTACAGTACTCCTTTTAGGAGTAGGACCTATGTACATACCGGCGAAAATACAATCCCCGCGCGGTGCAAGTTCTTACAGCTACGTAATAAAAATAAAACCAAACAAATCTATTATGTAAGCCCAATCACCGCCGCCGAATGAGATTTATGTTATAAAAACATGTCATCTGCCCTAAAACCGATCCTTGAACGATTGGCTATTCGATATGGTCATTGTCATCGATACATGGCAATAAGAAATGGTAACAGCTGTAGCAGAGGCACTAGCAGTGGCAGTGGCAGTAGTAGTAGTACGAGGATATGGAAGCTATATCCCGCCATTCCCTTGGTCGTGATGACGACATACTGTTATCGTTTTGGAGATGAAAAGGAAGACGAGGAGAAGACGAAGGATACGGAAGATTTGAAACATGGCCTTGCTCACGTCATTGCTGCAGCTGCTGAAAAAACTGCTACGATTCATACTCTTGTGTCGGGCAACGATCCAATGTCGTCGTCGTCATCATCATCATCAGCATCATGGACTGATTGGCGGTCCGCCACCGTACACGAATGGCCCAACTTGACGTCGAGTTCAGGTGATGTTACATATTGTGAACAGCGGGTTGAAAATATAAATATTGATTCACCGCCCAATAAGACCGATGTCGACAAGGCTGACGAATCGCTTTATTACGGTCTTTTCCCTCAAAGACAAGTATTTCAACCCGACTTACCGTATCCTCTTTGGAATTATAATTGGGATGGACGACTGGATCATCATCATCATCATACTTCCTCCACGAGACAAGTACGAAAACACGGAGTGACACGTCATATCATTCTGATACGGCATGGGCAATACGATGAAACACATAGACACGATGAACGGCGAGTACTTACACCGCTGGGAGTACAACAAGCCCATTACACTGGACAACGAATTGCACAATTGATACAATCCATTGAACAAGAACAACAGCAGGAGACAGAAGAAGTTTCCTCAGCAGCCCCAACCATAGTACTAATACCGTCTCAAGAACCAGGAAAGGCTGTAGCTATACGAGTTAGTAACTTAACTCGAGCGAAACAAACAGCACAGATTATAGCACAATATTTACCCATCACGGTTACACTCCATGATCCAGATGAAGATTTAAATGAAGGAAGACCATGTCATACAATCCCTTGTACGGATAGACCCATTCATACACCGACTACTGTAGCTACAAAACCGTTGTTACAACAACAAACAACGGAGGATGGTTATGATGACAACAAGTATAACAATACACTTGATCATCAGTATACATCGATACAACAAGGTCCAGTCGTCCATTCATCAGTGATTCGACAAGTTGATGCTGACCATGCTAGGATTGAACGAGCTTTTCATAAATATTTTTATCGAGCTCCATATTATCATTATCGTTCACAACAAGAACAAGATATCTCCACACAGGATTCTAATTCAACCATGGATGCTACTGCTACTACTACTACTACTACTATAACTCCAGTACTATCATCTCAGGAATCATCCATCTTGGAAAATAAGAATATAATGAATCATGATACTACAAATCCCTCTTCTTCTCATACACCCAAGATGATTAAACATGAATATGAAATTATTGTTTGTCATGCCAATGTCATTCGATACTTTGTATGTAGAGCATTACAAATACCACCAGAAGCATGGCTTCGATTTTGTATTTTTAATTGTTCACTTACATACTTGACCATCCGTCCTACGGGGAGTGTTAGTTGTCGAATGCTGGGAGATATTGGACATCTTAATTATGATATGACTACCTTTAGTATGCATCATGGATTCAATTGGTAACACTTCTCATGGTTATGAAAGGATGTTGACATGAAATATAGTAGGAAAATATAAATATTTTTTTTTCAAAAAAAAAAGTGAACAAATTTACATAAATTCACTCAAATAAATATATACATTGAGTCTTTCAACATGGAATAGACACAAAGCCTACTTGTACGGCCACTTCTTGTAGATGACTAAGCACTGGATCCATGCATGCCTGATGAAGATCTGATAATCCAGCAATACTACGACAAAAAGCTTGGGTCTGAGCTTCAAGACATCCTCCTCGCATAATCGGTATATCATATCTCTTCCCACGAATGTTAATCGAGCCGATAAATGCAGCACCTTCATTCTCAGCTCCTGCCATGAAAAACATTATGGTTCCTGAACTACTTGCAGGCAATAAATCTCCCGTCTCAGGATGAGATAGCATAGCCTCTATGGTATGCATACCCTTACTTAATCCCACCAACCAGGGTATAGTACTGCTTGCTTGATTAGTAGTAGTAGTAGTAGTAGTATTGTTCGATAAGCCGAAAATGGGAAAGCAGGAAAAGGCTGTAGCTATATCAACATTAATACATACAAAGGCAGTTTGAAAATACTTTTTAAACAGTCCTTGATTTTCAGTAATGGGGAGATCATAGTCAAAGAATAATGATTCTCCAGGATAGGATACTTTTCTTAGAGGAGACGTAATATGAACAATAGGATACGTCACATTCACAACATCATTGCTAGGGTTACTCCTATTTTCCATGACATTGTCTCTCCGCATATTGTCATTGGTCCTGTAACTATGGGATTCTAAGGAATGCTGTGGCTTTACCTTGTCATGCGATTCCTCCTGTATAATCTTGGGATTGAATATTGTTGTGAAGGATATTCTTTCGCTTGTTGTGGACTCTTCAAGTAATCCATTTCTCCATAATGTGGCTACGATCTCATGTTCTCCTTCGGTAGCTTGTGTGAAAAACATTCTTCCAATCGGAGGCCAACAAACGTATGGACTTTGATCTAATGAAAGACATATTCGCCCTTCCTTGTTTTCAATATACGTCTCTCGAAATTGAGTTTCATTGGTAGATTGAATTTTTAAACCTATAACGAATTTGTTTCCCTCTAAAAGATCACCAGTGGATGGTTCTGTGATTACCACTCGATTTTGATTCATAGTGTTCCTATTTCCCTCGTCTGTTGTGGTGCTATACAGTTCAGTCCTCTCGCTACTCTTTGACAAAGGTCGATTCATCGACGTACTTTCTTGAAGTTTATAATAATTCTGCTTTTGAAAAGCTTCTTGTGGATATGTCTTTGTAATCAAATCGTTGGTGATGATATTAGCATCAGCTAATCGAATGGGTATGTCAACAAGATTAGGACCAATCACTGCAGCGCTAGTGTACTCCATTATCCACGTAGCGTAATGAATGATGATGATGAGCGTCATAAGAAATGATTGATGCATTTTGAAAATGTCTTTATGGTAGGAGGTTAAGAGGAAGGGTACAATTGATTTTTGAAACAGTGTGTAAGTCTTTCAAAAAAAAACGATATTTTTACTAAGAAACAAAGTCCATCGATCCCTGGAATCAACTTGTATGCACTCCACAGAGCGATATCGAACGTATTTCAAGCCTCTCCACATAATAGCAACTTCCCACTTGGGAGAATGTCGGACAAGGTTTTCTTTTGAGGTATACCAGCTGATTTCTTCAAAAGTTTGAATGCACCAGTACCTACAGGAATAGGACTGCCCATAATAATGCATTCACTCACACCTACAATAGAATCTGATCGACCATGTACTGCTGCGTCGAAGAGATGGTCAGTAGTTTTCTCAAAAGATGCTAACATAAGTACACTTTCTTTCATCTTGGACACTCCGAATCTCGTAATACCGAGTACTTCGCCCTTTTGTAAAAGAAAGAAACAAAATAACATATATGGAAATTTTCAAACATACAGGGCACCAGATTCTGATTTTTCTGCGACGAACCTTAAACGTCATAACGTCCGCAAGGAGCATGAGATGTCGTGAATCAATGCCAATACCGTAAGCTGTTGGAGAGTGGAAAGAAGTTAGTATCTCATCACAACAAAGAACGATGACTTATTTGACCATCAATCTTCTTACCTTTCATAATATATGATATCTCATGAGTAATGGATGTTCGGGCTGCCTCAACACCAAGAGTCTGTTCAACCTCGATGATATGATTCGTTATTGTACTATGCCCATCAATACCTGGTGAGCCCATGACTTCAGCTAGCCCATAGCCTTCCACAAGTAAGTTATACGTTGTCCTACCCTCTTTGTCTTCTTCATTAATCACCGCCCGATGGACTGTAGGAATGCCTTGAACAATTACCATAGGGAGTGCCACTTTCAACGATTGCATTGCAAAATATAGGGATTGACGTCCAGCGACGGTTTTTACTTCCGGCACATACACTCGAAGACGAGATTTAGAGCCCTCTTTTACTTTCACTTGATGCGGCTTTAAGCCGCGAAGAATAGTCGCCCGAGTCACACCTCTAGCCCCTGATAGAATTGATTGCCTAACAGTCATTGCGTCAATGTTCAGTTTTAGTTGCTCAATAGCTTCCATATCCAGTTTAACAGAAATATAGCATTCCTTCTCAGTATAAATTTCTTTCAAGTATTCGGATATCTGTCCGAGAGTCGTCTTTTCGATGACTGCCTTGACAAGCCTTGCAGCAATTTTGTTGTCATCACTGACCAACTTAGCTGTTATGATTGGTGTCGAAATGAGCTTGGATGCATTTATAATTTCCTTCAACCGAGGTACACCCAGGGTAACGTTCATAGAAGATACACCTGCAAAGTGAAAGGTTTTGAGAGTCATTTGCGTGCCAGGTTCAGAAATTGATTGAGCACCAACTGCACCTATGGCTTCTCCTGGTTCAACAAAAGCTTTTTTGTACTTAGATAATGCTTCATCTATAAAGTAATTGAGACTGGATTTTGTCAGGCTACATGCATTCACCATACGCTGCTTTCGCAAGTTGGAGGATTTGTTATTATTGGCGTTGGCATATTCATGAGCATCCCGGATCCTTGCACTAACATTGTGGAAGAAACTTCTTAGTTCGTCTATAAAAGCGAGTCCATGAGGCAAGAGAGAATGAAATCTCGGTTCTGATAACGCTGAATCGATTATTTCCAGCACATCGTCAGCTCCTAATAGTTCTTCGCACTGGACTGATCGTGTTTGTGTCATGTGAAGATACAGACGATCAAAATCGACTGGTCTATCATGGGCTTCCATTTTTTCAGGGTTCAAGTTGTCATCTCCATAGGTAAATTGAACTATTGTGTTCTCGCTGTTTCGAACTGAGTAGTCGTATGATAACGAGAGGTCTTCCAGTGCCTATGCGATCAGATGTATAAATATGTGGTCAGATATAGAAACTGATCAAAGTATTCCATAAAAAAGAAGCCTTTCACAAACCTTCATCAAACGGCGGGCCATGTAGCCTGTTTCAGCGGTTTTCACGGCGGTATCAACTAAGCCCTCACGGCCACCCATAGTATGAAAGAAGAATTCTGTAGCTGTCAAACCACTGTAAAATGAGTTAGCCACAAAGCCTTTGGCGGCTGGGTGTAAGCTGTGGTATTCAAAATGAGGGAGGGTCCTGTTAACAAACCCATCTTGTATGCGTAGACCACCAACTGCTTGCTGTCCGACGCAGGCCATCATTTGAGAAATATTGAGAGGCGAACCTTTAGCTCCACAATCAGCCATGATTCTTGGTGCGTTATACCAGGGTAGTGCCTTCATAGCCTCCTGTCCGGCTGATTCACGAAGTTTGCCAAGGATACCATTTAGATTTTCTTCAAGGGATTGAAGTAAGTTACAACCGGGCCTGAGATCTAATGTTCCTGAATCATAATTTGCGATATTTTCATCGGCCTTACTCGCAGAAATGTAGAATCCGAATTATTAGATGGGTTTACAGCAAACACAAAGGTTATTTTTCATTTACGCGCACCTTGTCGTATCCTTTGGATAATATGTCAAACTTCAACGATTGAAGTTCCTCAGATGGTGTTACGTCTGAAATTCCGATTGACAAGCCTTTGTAAAAGCCCATGTAACGAGAGCAAAGCTTTGCGAAGCGGTCCATAAATCCAGCGGCATGAGTTTCACCACAATCTCGCAGGAGGACGTAGATAAGTCCTGTTTTACTACCATTTCCAATAGTCTTTTTCGCGATGTTTCCTGTGAGGAGTTCGCCTCTACGGAAAACAACGTATCCGTCTTTGGGACAATAGTATTTCATTTTTAATTCAGCTGCATAGTTTTTCTCCTTCATATCAAAATTTACATTGGATCTGGTGTATCTGTTGGGACATAATATAGAGGAGAACAATTGCTTTCCAGTCCACAAATGCACGGGTTTCAAGATGGCTGGCACAGGAACATCAATCTCTTCCTCTGCGTCCCCGAAAAAAGCGGCTAGGGTGCAAAATTTCTCCCTTGTGAAAAATTGATCCTTTTGAGTCATTAAGTACGCCGCAGTCAAGAAATCTTGGGCCGATGCAATTAGGGGCTCTCCATTTCTTGGGGTGATGAGATTCTTATGAACTCCCATGAGAGATTCCGCTTCAGCTCTTGCTTCCTCTGTTTGTGGTAAATGCATATTCATTTCATCGCCATCGAAATCAGCGTTGTACGGCGTACACACTTGCGTATTGAAACGAAACGTCCGCCACTCCATAATCTTGGCTTTATGTGACATAATGCTGAGCTTATGTAAGCTGGGTTGGCGATTAAATAATACACTATCTCCATCCTCCATATGCCTTTCCACAATATCTCCTATTTTCAACTGCTCCGCCATCTTATTTTAATAGCAAACCAAAACATAAGTTCATGTAAGTATATCCATGAGACTGCTGTGCAATTTAGTGTTCGCGTTTAAGGCGTACGTACCTTGTCCCTGTCACCAAAGGCTAATGACTTGACAAATCCACCCTCGCCACTCATTCTAATCTGGTTGGCTCCTGGAAATATGTCGGGTCCATTGCGTATCCTCACACGTAATTTTTCTATATTATATCTATTATAAGACACCATTGTGAGGATATGTAAATATATTTTGTAGCACTAACCAGATATAGAAAAATTGATAAAAAGATTTACCTTGAAACCTTCTCTGGGTAAGTCATAATTTTTGCAACATGCTTTGCAAAATAAAATAATTTCACACCTGTTTAGGTGAAATGAATAAAATGAAACCATGTACAGGAAAAGAAATAGTGTCGTACCTTTGGAACCCCAACTTGATCCACACGTAAGTTTGGGTCAGGTGATATAACTTCGTACACGATATGGGATGGAGGAAATAAACAGTTAATAATGATAATCATGGGAATAAAGTATAATCGACAACGGTGCATACCTGTTCGGGCTGAAAAATCCACTCTTTTCCCTGAAAGATTACCTCTGAATCGTCCTTGTTTCCCCTTGAGCCGTTGACATAATCCACGTATGGGCTTTGCGCCGATGGGACGTTGAAGTCCTGGCATTTCACCATTAATATACTGCGCTACTTGCACCTGTAAAAAATCCCACTCCTCTATGATTGTTCTTGTTTGCGGTCCCCGGCTCAAGGCCAGTTCCAATGCAACATTCACATCCAGGATTTCTTGAAGCTTAATGGTAAGATCATCTTCATTACTTCCTGCCCCAGCATCCATCGCTACAGAGGGCCGGATCGGAACTGGCGGTACAAGTAAGTTAGTGAGGATCAGGGATTCAGGTCGGCCTCCAGCTAGGACATCCATCCAAAGTAAATCACAGTCAAAGTCAGGTATGGCTTGGAATAATTGCAAAACTCGGGTCGGAGGAAGATCTTCTACCAGGTTTGACCGAATCGCACTACTTCCAAGATCTGGATTCATTTGCATGGCATTTGCTAAATCAGACAGCAAAACTTCGATATCATCCTCTGCTTGTTTGCCTTTGTATCGTTCATGAATAATTTTCATCGTCGACGCTCCCGAAATCTTTTTAACTGTACCATTATTCGCCCGACAATACGGACACACCTTGACCTTTTTACATTTTTCCAGTACCTTTTTAAAAGCTGCAGCCTTGAACAATGCATCATGAGTTCGAACATTTTGACCGCTGCAGCTGCTTCTCATACGCTTGAGCAAGACTTGACGATCCGATGCAAGGAGTAGGACTCTTGAACACGATTTACAAATACACTGGAGGATGTAGACAGTGTGTTTTAGAAATCCAATATGAAATACTGGAAGGCTAGATCGTATAAATTCAAAATGAGTTAAGACAACGAAAAAGTAAGGGGACATGACAGTAATTAAAAAGAAACATACGCCAATTTAATGTAGCCAAAATGACCAGCACATTCTGTGAGATTTCTTTTGCAGGATGAGCAAAGAGAGTGTTTGTCCGATACACCAAGTCTCGGGTCAAGACATCCTCCAGGTGCAGGTTTCCGAGTAGGCATGGTAAATAGATCTCGATTCGTCACTTGAAATTCTGAGACACGTTGAATTTCGTCTGCAGACATGAGACCGAATTGTAAGTGAGCTATTTTCTTTGGTGGGACCAAGCCATCCGAATCTCCCTCACGAACAAGCAGTTTTCTTGAAGGCACATCATAATCCATGGGAGGAACGACGAGGTTGTCGTTCAAGTTCATGGTATGTGATGCGAGCACTGATATCGACGTATACCTAGATTGTCCTTTTGTTAAAATTTCTCAAATTGCTGGTTGATATCACACATGAAGACGAAGTTATCATTTAGATGCAGAGATCAGTTGATGCCCGACGCATCCGACGCATCGCACTCCTCATCGCATCCGTTCATTAGGGGTAGTCAAATATTATTTTCGGTCGGCGGCGGCGGAAGTCTTCTGTCATCCGTCATCCGTAACCCTAGCATACACAAAATCTTTCCGCCGCCAACTTTTGCCTCGTATGTAGTCTT
>Ga0169931_10005282_pt1 | contig 19729 bp, 20 predicted proteins | sample Kivu_15m_20L_FD_129675 | JGI IMG/M metagenome (GOLD analysis project Ga0169931, IMG submission 129675) | Freshwater microbial communities from Lake Kivu, Western Province, Rwanda to study Microbial Dark Matter (Phase II) - Kivu_15m_20L... | ecosystem: Environmental > Aquatic > Freshwater > Lake... | reverse complement strand
GCTCTCGAACGCAACCGGTTCACCGAGGCGTGGGCTCGTTTCGGTCGCTCGGTCCCCCGTCCCCGGGCCGTGCTCGCCATCTCGGCGCACTGGTACGGCCGCTTCACGTCGGTCACCTCCATGGCGCGGCCGCGCACCATCCACGACTTCAACGGTTTTCCGCCGCCCCTCAGCACCTTTCAGTACCGGGCAGCCGGTTCCCCCGACCTCGCTGCCGAAGTGGCCGAACTGGTGAAACCCACCCGCGTGCACTTGGACGCCGACTCGTGGGGACTGGACCACGGCACGTGGTCGGTGCTGTGCCACGTGTTCCCACGGGCCGATGTTCCCGTCGTTCAGTTGTCGATCGATGCTGGCCTCAGCTTCGACCAGCACCTGACGTTGGGGGCGGCACTCGAACCCTTGCGGCACCGCGGGGTGTTGGTCGTGGGCAGTGGCAATGTGGTGCACAACCTGCGCAAGGTGACGTGGCGCGAACCCGACGCCGAGTTCGACTGGAACCGCCGGTTCGACCAGGCCGCTCGCACGGCGATGGCCAACGACCCGGCAGCCGTCGCTGGTCTACGGTCACACCCCGACTACGCCATGTCGGTGCCGACACCCGATCACTTCATCCCGTTGCTGTACGTGGCCGGCGTTGCGGTGGCCGCCGGCGCCAAGGGCGAGGTGTTGGTGAGCGGCCCCAGTATGGGTTCGCTGTCCATGACCTCGTTCGTGGTCAGATAGGCGGCGACGCAGGGCCTCAGGCGGTGACGGAACGTCGGCTGCGGCGTACCAGCACCAGGCATACCAGACCAGCGACGAGCGTCCACCAGGCCAGGGTGGCCAGGCCTGTTTCTGCACCAGTGGCGGGCAACATCATGGGCGGCGCCTCCACCGTGATGGCCAACCACACGGTCACGGCCTGTCCGCTGGCATTGGTGGCCTGCAGTCGCAGACGGTGATCGCCTGCCGGTGTGTCGGCCGGGATGATCAGCGCATCGTCCAGAGTGCCGTCGGTGCCGGCCGTCATGGTCCCCAACGTGGTCGGTGACGAGAACAGGGTGACGGTCACGTCGGAACCGGGTTGCGCACCCGCCAGCGTGACGACGGCCGTGGAGCCGGGAGCGACCACGCCCGGCGAGCGAGCGCCCAGCAAGGTTTCGCCGAACCGTATGCGCACGTCGAGGTCAGCGACGCGTCCTGCGACCTCGGTGGAGGTCTGCCAGGTGAGTGCCAGGTCTTGACGCAGCCCGCCCACCTCGACAGCTGAGCCGCCTGCGGGAAGGGCCGGCACCACCTCGGAAGTGCTCGGGATCGTGGTGGGGGGAACCGACACCGGGGGATCGGTTGGGGGTGTCGTCGGCTGGGGCGCGACTGTAGGTGATGACGGCTCAGCCACCGGTTGGCGGGTTATGGCCTCGACTGCGGGACTCAGTACGACCGTTCCACCCAACACGGGGCAGGTGAGACTCGTGAACTGCCACAGCAGGAACGGCGTACCCGTTCCGTCGCAGATTCCCCACGTGTGGACGGAGGTGTCGCCCGATTCCCAGCCGTTGGTGATGTTCCAGCCGGCGTCGGCGAAGAGTTCGAACGTCTGAAGTTCGGCCAGCGGCGTGGCGGCGAGCCCCGGCAGCGATGTCGCCTCACCAATGGCGTCGATTCCGTCGGCGCCCGCCAACCCGGCCTGCCAGAACGACGCCGACACGGTGGCCGTCGCTGCCCGACCCACCAGGCCTCCGACACGGCGGGGTGCTGACAGCGTGGTGGTGGCAAAACTGCGCGTCACCGCCACCTGGTCGGCGTCGGCACTGTCACGATCGGCGTAGCCCACCAGACCGCCCAGGCGCTCGGTGGTGGCCTCGGCTGCTCCTGCGGCGTACGAGTCGGTCAACTCGCTCTGCTGCAGCAGGCCCACCAGGCCTCCGACGTCGCTCACGCCACTCACTGTGACATCGGAGGTGGAACGCTCGACACGACTGGAGACGACGCAGCCCGCCAGCCCGCCGGTGGATGTGCCGACCGAGGTGGTGACGGTGCCGGTGAACGATGACCTGAGCACCAGGCTGTTGGTGGTCAAGCTGCCGGCAAGACCACCGAGGCAGCCGCTGCTGGTAGCGGTCGAGGGTCGGGTGACGGTGCCCGACGCGTGGACATCCACCAGGGTGGTGGCGATCCCGTCGCCCACCACCACTGCCGAACGCTGGCCGCCGTTCACCGTGGCCTCCACCTGCAGCGCCGACACTGTGGCACCACTGGCGTAGGCGATGAACGCTGCGTAGCCACTGTTGTTGCTCATGGTCAGATCGGTGATGGCATGGCCGCCACCGTCATAGGTGCCGGTGAAGCGCGTTCCACTGGTACCCACGCCCGACCATGCGGCATTCCAGGCGATGTCGGCTTCCTGTTCGTAGCGCGAACCCAGACCGCAGAAGCCCTGGCGGAACACCTCGAGATCGTCGCGGCTGTCGATGCGGTAGGTGCCGTCGACCAGGGGCAGGATGCAGTTGTTCACGGTGACCTGCACGCTGGCGACGGCGCCATTGGTGCCTTCGGCGGTGATCACGTAGGTGGTGCCGGTGGCAGCCGTAGCCCCCGGCGTGCCGGTGACCGCGCCGTTCGCAGGATTCACGCTCAGTGGGCTGGGCAGGTCATTGCCGACTTCGGTGGCCACGCGGAACGTGGGGGCCGTGATGCCCGAGGTGGTGAACCCGGAGGTGATGGCACCGTCGACTGCGATCCCTTGGATGATGGCCATCGACGGTTGCTCGGGTGCCACACCCGGGGGGCTGGCCGTGAATTCGAAGGCACCGGCGTCACAGGTGCCGTCGCCCACAGAGCGGGCGACGCCGCGCCGGTCGGTGGCAGGACATGACCCTGCAGGCACGGTGTTGAGAGCCGAGCTGGTGGCGCTGATGCGCACGGTGGGGGTGGGACCACCCCAGGGTGCCAGGAACGATGTCGCCGTCGAGTCGACCGTCACGGGCGCGGTGGCACCCGAGAGGCAGTTGACAGCGTTCGACACGTTGGCGGACACGGTCACCCAGGCGAAGGGGTCGCCCGAGTTGAAGCTGTAGCCGGTACCGGTGCCGTTGGGAACCACGACCAGGCTGCCGGTGATACCTGCCCGTCTCACGGCTGAGCCATCTGGAGAGGTGTTGTTGATGAAGGTACTACCGGTGACCCTCAGGCCCCGTCCACCCCATACGGCGCCACCCTCCCGGTTGGCGTTGTTGCCGACGAAGGTGCTGTTCACCACCGTCGAAATGGCACTACCGAAGCGACCATCGGTGATGGCCCCTCCATCGGCAGTGGCTTGGTTGTTCAGGAAGGTGCTGCGAGCGATGTGGATGGAGCCACTTCCCGGGTTCCCTCAGTCGACGTTGTGAACCCCGACGTTGATGGCGCCGCCGTGGTCGCCAGAGCGGTTGTTGCGAAACAACGAGTCGTACACATACAGGGTGACATCGAGTGCACTGTTGATGGCTCCACCGCGATTGTTGCCGCCGGTGACACGTCCATTACGGAACTGCAGAGCGCTCACCGTCGCATCGAAGCGCGTGGGGATGGCCGAGTTCGTCGTAGCCATGATGCGGATGGTCTCCCCGCCGTCCAGGATCGACTGAGTTGGGCCGGCCCCTGCGACCGTGATCGACTTGTCGATCGTGAGCGTGCTGCCGATCTGGTAGGTGCCCGGACACACGTAGACGGTGTCGCCCTGCGAGGCCGCCGCGATGGCCGCGGCGATGGGGGTGTGGGTGGTGCCCACATAGCCGGGGTCGGCGCAGCTGGTGCCGGCGCCAATCGATCCCGTCGCGGCCACATAGTGCGTGGTGGGACCGACGGCACGGACCACGGATAGGCCCGGCGCGGGGCTGAGCGCCCCCAGCAGAGCGGCCAGCATGCCGGCCACCAGACCGAGGGTGACGGGGGCCTTCATGGCCCTGGGTGACGGAGTCGACCTGGTTCACCTGTTCACGTGCGAGGTCGAACCTGAAAGTTATGGCATCTTTGACGACACTTCCAGTCGATTGTGGCGAAATGCATGCCAATTTCTCGTTCGCGCACCCTCGGGGCGCACCTGTCACTCTGTGTGACGCAACAAGCCTCGGATCAGGAAGTCGGTGATCTCGGTGGCCAACGTCGTCGAGTCGCTCGGTCCACACACCGGGTCGAACTTGTGGGACAGCCCGCTCAGGGTGAACGCCGTGGCACCCCCATGGATGATCACGAAGAACAGCATTCGCGTCGACACGGGGTGCACCACACCCGCCTCGACCAACTGGTCGATGAGCCCGATGGTCACGCGTAGCGACGGCTCGACGTGCCGGTCGAAGATGTGGTCGAGTCGGGCCGAGGACGCCAGGCCTTCATGATTCAACAGTCGGCCGATATGGGGTCGGTGTGCAGCAGCAAGCAGAAAGGCTCGCAGACGCCACCGGAGTTGTTCCAGCGTGTCGTCGGGTATCGCCCCGGCCTCGAGCACCGAGTTCATGTCGCCGAGCAGACACCGGAAGCCGTGGTCGACAGCGGCGTGATAGAGCGCTTCCTTGCTGCCGAACCGTTGATTGACCGTGGCGTGACTGAGACCCAGTTCCCGGTTGAGCATGCGCAGAGACATGCCGTCGTAGCCGTGGATGGCGAAAGCCTTGAGTGCTGCATCCAGCACGGTGTCGTCGTCGAGTAGGCGCGGCCGTCCCAGCGGTGCCGACGTCGAGGCCGGGGTCTCGTCAGCAGTCACGAGGTCAACGTAGTGCATCACTTTTCTCTTGACACTTGTCAATCAAGGGGGCAGGCTTTCTCTCCACATGTCAAGAAAAGACGGGGGTGGGGGCTCATGCGTCGTGAAGAGCACATTCTGGGCGAGGTGTTCTCGTATCGGTTTCCGGGCGCCGATGCCGACCATGCACTGCTGATCCAGCACGGCATCGCCAGCCACGGCGGCATCTACGACAATTTTTGCGGCCACCACGCCGAGCACGGCGTGGACATCTGGTCCATGGATGCTCCAGGTCACGGGCGTTCGTGTATCTCGCAGCGTCCCGGGCAGTTCACGTTGAGTCAGTGGGTCGAGGCAGCCGTGGCCTACGGCGAGCACATCGCCCAGACCACGGGGTTACCCGTTTTCATCACCGGCTCGTCGCTGGGGTCAGCAGCCGCGTATTGCGCCTTGGCGGCCTCTGATGTGTTCGCGGGTGCCGTGCTCATGGGGTTCGCCATCCCGGGCTCGCCGTTGATCCCACCCGACAATCCGTTCCGATCGGAGGCCTATGAGCAGATCGAACGAGTGTGGGGCTCACGCTTCCGACTGGACATCGATCGGTTCTTCGACTTCGACACCGACTACGGCTACGTGGGGGCAAAGGAACAGAAGAAGGCCGATCCGTACAACACGTGGATGTACGACATGGCCTCGTGGGCGTCGATCATGCGCTACACGCCAGCGGTACCGATCGAAGCGAACACCAAGCCCATTCTGTATGCCGTCGGTGAGAACGATCCCACCTTTCCCCTGCCCGTGGCGCAGCGCGTGGTCGATGCCACGGCGGGCCCCGTCGAGCTCTTCGTGCTTCCCGAGGGGCGGCACCAGTTGATGTTGTTCCACACAGCCCCGTACTCGCAGGTGGTGGTGGATTGGTGCCGTCGCCATCTGCCGTCCTGATTCCCGTCTCCGAAAGGTTTCTCTCATGTCTGACTCTGCCGCTTCGCCCGCTCTCCACCCTGTGGGCGTGAACCACCTCGCCATCTCGACCCGTGACATGAAGGCTCAGTTGCAGTTCTGGTGCGACGTGCTGGGTTGCCCGTTGAAGGCCTTGTACTGGATGCACGGCGTGCAGGGCTGCTTTCACGGCTTCGTCGAATTGTCGCCCACGTCGTACATCGCCTTTGTGCAGCATCCCGACAATGCCGCCGAGGTGCAGGTGGGCCTCACACACGCGGGCAATCCCGGCGGCCCCGTGGCGGCGGGCACCATGCAGCACCTGGCCCTCCATGTCGACACCCTGGATGAGGTGCTGGCCCTGCGCGATCGGGTACGAAGCCGCGGGGTTCACGTCATGGGACCGATCGACCACGGCTTCATCCAGTCCACGTACTTTGCCGGCCCCGAAGGCCTCACGCTGGAGATCTGTTGCGGAAGCGATATCGACGAGCGGGCCTGGATCGATCCCGAGGTGGTCGGACTGTGCGGTATATCGAGCGACGAGCTGGCGAGTCTGATCGCGCCGGCGGCCTTCCGACCCGGACCGACCGCCGTTGCGCAACCGGGCCCCGATGCGCCGGGGCCCCGCATGGTCTACCCGGCGCCCGCCTACCAGGCGCTCATGGGCATGAGCGACGCCGACATGTGGCAACACCTCAGCGAGACCACACCTCCGGTGGCGGTCGAATCGCCTCGGTGAGGCGATTCGGGGGGATGAGTTCGATGCCCACGTGGAACTCGACCATCGTCGTCACTGGCTCCACGGTGTCGACGACCGTGTACCCGGCTGTCGTGCAGCAGACCGAGCCGCAGCAGTTTCCGATGTGCCGTGGGCGACAGCACGGGGATGCGCTGACGACTCGGGAGTGGGAGATTCTCATGGAGTTGACCACGCGTTCGACACTGCAAGAAATCGCAGCGCGGTTGTACATCTCACCCAACACCTTGAAGACCCACCTGAAGAGCCTGTATCGCAAGATCGGTGTCGGTTCGCGGCGGGAGGCCGCAGACCTGGTCGAGCCATCGCTCGCGCGGGCGTCCTGAGGCGCGGAAATCACCCCTTGCGGGTCAGGCGCCCCACCCGCCCCACGAACAGCAGCGCCTCGCCTGCAACATCGGCGGCGGCATACGACAGGCAGTCGCCGAAGTTCAGCCCCGCCGCATGCCGACCGCGGCCGAAGCGAAGCGAGGCGCCGATCGCCGAGGCCCAGTGGTAGGGCCCGAAGGGCACGACCTCCAGTCCGCACTGCTCGACCATGCGGCTGATGAGTGAGCGAGGGTCCATGTTCAGGCGCCCGGCAAGCACCACACCCAACTCGGCCAGCACCGTGGCAGGAACCGCGGCCGGCGGATCGCTGGTGGTGAGCTGCTCCAGCAGTTCCTCGTAGCCGTCCTCGCGGAAGATGATGGCCACCAGTGCCGAGGTGTCGACGATCACACGCCCTCCGGTCCGTAGCCCAGGATGTCGTCCTCCTCGGCTTGCGTGAGGCGTCGCCCGACCTGATCGGCTGGGATGAGTGGCCACACCTCGTTCTCGAAGAAGCGCCGGGCGGCGACCTGACGACTACTGGGACGCCCCTGACGGATCAACTCGGCTCGCCGACGTTCGAGGGCTTGGCGGATGGTCTCGGTCTTGGACTGCCCGGTCAGGTGTGCCAACTCGTCGGCCAGGTCTTCCACCGCGGCGTTCTTGATGTTCAGCGCCATAAGGCGACGTTACACCTTTTCTCTTTCTTTACACCACGGCCGTGGTATCGAGGTCCCGTGTCAGCCGCCGATCGGACATTCAGCGGCCACATGGTCGCCGAGAGTGTCGGTCGCCTGGTCGTACTCGGGGTTCTCCAACGCCGCCAGGGCCGCCTGACCGGTGGCGTCGGCCTTGATCTCGTGGCCGACCCTGGCCAGGAGCTCGTCCACCAGCCAGTGGCCTCGGCCTGCGTCGATCTGCCCGCTGAGGATCTGTCCGGTGGCGCCGATGAAGTTCACGATGGCCTCGCACTCGTCACTGAACCCGGGTACGTCCCCCACGGTCGACACCGGCGCTTCGGTCGCGTCGTCGGAGTCGTCGGTGTCGGTGGGTGTTTGCTCGGCCGGCGCAGCGGTGTCGGACGCGCCGTCACTCGATGAGTCGTTGGACCCGCCGCAGGCGGCAAGTGCCAACAGGCCGACGACCAGTGTGCAGGTGATGGAGGTACGGCGGAAGCGCGTCATGCCGGGACCTTCCCAGTGTGTGGATGTGCGAACCGTAGCGCCGCCGATTCGGTGGCAGTAGCAGCCAGTACGATCGGGTCGTGGTCCATCGTGGTGAGGCGATCGACGAGTTGTACCGCGAGGGCCTGGCCCTGAAGCGTCAGCAGTTCGCGCGAGCCCATCCCGAGGCCGACGATGCCGCGCTCGATGCCATGATGCGCGCCTGGATCGACGGTCGTCCTCTGGACGTTGCTGCGCCGAACGAGTCGTCGTGAGTCTGCTTGCCTCGGTTCAGGGCCTCCTCAGGTTGCTGCAACAGCACGGCGCCCATGGCTGTCTGGTCGGCGGGCTCGCGGTCTCGGTTCGGTGCGATCCCCGGTTCACCCTCGATGCCGATGTGGCCGTTGCGGTGGTGAACGATGCCGAAGCCGAGGCCTGTGTTCGTCTGCTGGTGCAAGCGGGTTACGTGGTGGCTGCAACTGCCGAACAACAGGCAGTTGGTCGACTCGCCATGGTGAGGTTCCTCGAGAGCACTGGGACCAGCATCGACATCTTGTTCGCATCCTCGGGTATCGAGCACGACATCGTTGTCGAGTCCGAACGACTGGAGGTCGTACCCGGCTTGGTGCTTCCTGTGGCGCGGGTCGGGCATTTGATCGCCATGAAGTTGCTGTCCGTGGCACCTGGTCGCGAGACCGATGCCGCAGACCTTCGACATCTGGCCGGTGTGGCGGATGCCGTCGAGTGGCAACGTGCCGAGGCCGCCGTGGAGGCAATTCTCGCCCGAGGCTACGGTCGCGACCGGCCTCTCGCCGCTGATCTTGCTGCCCTACGCAGGTCAGTGTGACGCCAGTGGCACCAGGTCGAGATCGGTGTGTACGAAATCGTCGCCGACACACAGCAGTGGCACCTCGAGTCGCCGGGCCAAGGCGTAACTGAAACAGTCGCCGTAGTTCAGGTTGGCGCGGTGACGTCCCCGTCCGTAGCGCGCCCAGGCGTCACCGGCCAGGCGTGCCACGGTTGCGTCCACAGGGTGGATGACCACCTCGCACGCGTCGATGAGGTCGAGCAGATCGGCCGCACCATGGTCGGTGAGTCGCGCCTGGGACACGATGAGGGCTTCGGTCAGGGTGCTCGCCGACATGACCGCACCCTGGGCTTCGGCAAGAACTGCTGCGATGGATTCATGGCGTGGCTCGCCGAGCATCAGGGCCATGAATGCCGACGTGTCGACCACCAAGTCGATACCGGCGGGTCGGCGCACCGTCATAGAGGCAGGCCGTGTTCGTCGTAGCCGATGATCTCGTCGGGCGAGCGATGGTCGACAATGCCGTGGGTTCGGATGCGTTCGAGACACCGATCGATGGCGTCTCGTCGACTCGGCTGACCGCGTTCCAGACGTTCCAGGCGTTCCTCCAGAGCCGTCACCACCGCTTTCGTGATTCCCTCACCGGTATGTCGCCTCAGTCTTTCGAGTAGTTCGTCGGCTCGGTCGTTTTTCACGGAGAACGGCACGATAGAAAAGACTACCTGTTCTAGAAACCGTGGAGCGGACGATGGGCGACGTATGCGTATGATCAGGCGTATGCCGCGCATGCAGGTGTATCTGCCCGACGACCTGTTCCTCGAGGTCAAACAGCGTGGTCTCAAGGCATCCGAGTTGCTGCAGACAGCCGTGCGCGCCGAGGTCGCTCGCCTGACAGCACTGGAGCAGACGCACCGCTACGTCGACGAACTGGCCGCCGAAGTGGGCGAACCCACCGATGCTCAGCACGCACACGCACAGGCCATCGCCCGCCGCATCCGAGAGCGCACCATCGGCAAGGCGAGTTGAGTTGCTGATACTGGACAGTGGCGGCTTCAGCCGACTGTCCTCCCGCACGCCCCAAGCGCTGGCGCTCATTCGAGCGCTGCAGACCGAAGGAATCTGGCCACCCGTAGTCCCCACCGTGGTGCTGGTGGAGTCGTTGCAGGGTGACGCTGGACGGGACGCTCAGGCGAATCAGTTCCTCAAGGCATGCATCGTGCACAGCCACGTCGAACCTGGCCTGGCGCGACGAGCGGCCGAACTACGTCATCGCTCCCGGAAGGGATCGGCGGTCGACGCATTGGTCGTGGCCTCCGCCGAGCCGGGAGGCACCGTCTTGACCGGTGATCGCAGCGATATCGAGGCGCTTGCCACCTATGCCGACGACGTGGCCGTCGAGGTGGTCTAGGCCTCAGATGCGCTCGAGCGCAGCGCCGTCGAACAGAGGGGTCATGTGCCACTGGTGACGGTCGTGTGCCAGGGCGTCACCGTCCACGGTCAATGGACGCTCTGGCGCGTCGAGGATGGCCGGTAGCAGGCGGGCATCGCTCGATGAGTTGAGGAACAGTCGGTCGTCGCTCAACACGAAGCCCACGGCACGTTGCAGTGCGGGGCCATCGGGGAGGGGCTCGTACCAGGCGTAGTGAGGCGATGAATCGTCGGCCATCCACCGACGACGAGCGACGGCCTTGATGGTCTGAACCGCCACGTTGCGTTCGGCGCACACATCGAGCAGCTCGGCAACGTCGCTGGCGTAGCCCGACAGGCCGGCGAGCACGTGGTTCCAGGGGAGCAGCACGGTGTCGAACGGGAAGCGCTGCAGGCTGGTCAGGTGCGCCCGGGCGATGCGTAGGCCGTGACCCGTGACGCCGATGAACCGCACCAGGCCTTCGTCGCGCGCTGCGGTCAGCGCCTCGAGAGCACCGCCGGAACGATGCACGACATCGAGTTCGTCGGGCTCCACCAGGTTGTGGAGTTGGATGAGATCGACCTGGTCCACCCCCAGGCGTTCCAGCGACTGCTCCAACTCTCGCCGAGCCCCGGCGGCCGTGCGTTCCCCGGTCTTGGTGGCCAGGAACACGTCGCGTCGGTGTTCGGCGAGGAACGGGGCGAGCAGCTCCTCGGAACGTCCGTACGAGGCGGCGGTATCGATGTGATTCACGCCGCGGTCGAATGCCAGGCGCACCGTGGCGTCGGCACGTTCGGAACTCATGGCACCCAGGGCCGCCGCACCGAAGATGACGCGTGACGAGTGATGTCCGGTGGCACCGAACGGCCGTCGTGCGAGCATGACCGACGATACCCCGCCACGCTTCGGCACCCGGGTGCGGCGCGAGACTCGCAGCATGGGGTTTCCGACAACCGTCGACGATGCAGTGGCGTTGATCACGCCCGAGGTACGCCAGGCCTACGCCCGTGACGGGGTGGTGATCCTGCGGCAGGCGCTGCATCCGGAGTGGCTGATGCTCATCGACATGGGGTTGCAGAGGGTCATGGCCGACGCCGGGCAGAAGAAGCATCTGTTCTTCGATGGCACCGAGCAGCAGTTCATCGAACTGGTGCGAAACACCGACGTGTCGCCCGAACTGCAGCGGTTCATGTACGACTCACCGGTGGCCGACATGATGGCGGCACTGCTCGACTCACCCGATATCTGGCTGTACTCCGACGAGTTCTTCGTGAAGGGTCCGGGCGGTGGGCGCACACCATGGCATCAGGACCTGCCGTACTGGCCCATGGAGGGCACCAAGATCGCTTCGGCGTGGATCAGCCTGGATGCACTTCCCGGGCACGAGTGCCTCGAGTATGTGGCCCGCTCGCATCATGGTGTCCGCTACGACGGGTTCAACCCGCGCCGTGTGGCCGAGGACCCGACCCTGCCGTACTTCGGCACCGAGTACCCACCGCTGCCCGATATCGAGGCCGACCGCAGCGCCTGGGACATCGTGTCCTGGGACATCACGCCGGGTGATGTGATCCTGGCGCACCCGGCGGTGTTGCACGGGGGCGGGCCGACGGGTCCGACCAGTCGGCGTCGTGCGATCACCATTCGCATGTACGGCGACGACATCGTCTACGCGCCTCGACCTCCTACGAAACCCACCGTGCCGCTGACCCCTGGCTTGTCGTTGCAACTGAAGCCGGGAGACCCGCTGCGCAGTCCGTGGTATCCGCGACTGCGGCCTACTCCACCTTGGCAGCAGGCGAACTGAGGCGCAGACGCGACATGGCCGCCCACCGAAGTGGACGGCCATGTGACGGGGGAACGTTGTGTCAGTCGTCGGTGTCCGCAGGTCCGTCCTGATGAGGGACACCGTTCACCATGTCGGTGATGCGCTGCGTCAACTCGGCCGTGGCCTCGGCCACGAGGGCCTCGATGACCTTCTGCGGCTCGACACCGTTGGCGGTGGCGACATCAGCGATCGACTGACCACCCTGGAGGGCGGCGGTGAGTTCGTCGGTGGTGATGCCGATCACCGAGGCTGCCGTCTCAGCGGCAGCACCCAGGTGCCGGCCCGCGCGCTCACGGCGACTCTCACCACCGCGACCCTCACCACCGCGACCCTCGCCCCGGTGCTCACCGCCCCTGGCCTCCCGTGCGGCTTGGAGCGAGGCCACCACGGCGTCGCGTTGTTCCACGGTCAGGGTGGCATCTTCGACCAGCGGCTGCAGGCGCTGCGACAACATGGTGGCAGGGTCGGGGCGCTCGGCGGGGGGCTCGGCGGGCGGGGCGGCGGGGCGCGTCGTGAGTGCGGTCACCACCTGGTCGCGCTCGGCGGTATCGATCACTCCACTGTCCACCAGGCCCTGCACTGCCTCGCCGAGTTTGGCAGCGCGCTCCTCGGGCGAACCCCGGCCATCGCGGTGTTGCGGGATGACCACCACGGCGGGCTGGGTTGACCCCGCGCCTCCGGTGGCCGCTCCCGCTCCACCCGGCACCGTCAGGGCGAAGCCAGCCGCTCCTCCCGCCAACACACCGGCGGTCACACCGGCGACGATCCACTTCTTCGCGTTCATCGTTGTCTCCTTCGTCCGGTGCGATGCACCCTCAGTGTCTGCTGTCGGAGGCCTCATCGCCCCTGGCATGTCCCTCATCCTGAGCGTCCAACGTGAGAGGTCTACCCGGACAGGGTGAGAAGCGGGTGAGAACTCGGCACCACTGGGCATCAGGTGACCCCGAGCGTCCAACCCTCCTCGGCGCGCACCGCCTGGGCTGCGTCCTGCGTCAAGGCGGGGTCGAACCAGGTCGACAGCGCACCCGAGGCATCCCGCTCCATGACGTGTGAGACCAGGGTGATCATCTGGGCGGCGTCCCGCACGGGATGCACATCGCTGCGAAGTGGAAGCATGCTGGGCCACACCTCGGCCACCAGCACCGAGCCGGACTCGAGATGTGCCGAGCGAACGCCCACACCGGTGTCGAATGGCCAGATGCACAGGCGGTCGCCAAGGTCAGGGTGGGCGACGAGGTGCCGAAGCGCTCGCATACCCAGCAACATCTGACTGCCCACGCTGCCGTTGTACGCCAGTTGCCAGGCGCTGAAAGGGCGGAACCCGGCCGCGCGCAGTCGCTGTTCGACCAGGCGGAACTCGGCGAACGGTTCGTAGGTGGCCGGCCGACGGCGCTGCAGCATGTCGTCGCGCGACCGACCGGGGTAGCCCCAGAAGGGGGCACTACCCACGGCCGCCTCGAGGCGTTCGTTCACGCGTGCCATCACGTCGAAACGGTCGTTGCCGTTGTGGTCGTCGTCGCTGATGTGCGCAGCCAGCCAGTCCCACACCTCGCGCCATCCGGCGTGGGGTTCGCCGGTGAGCACGGGTGCGAACCCGGCGGGGTAGCCGAACGAGAAGTCGAATCCGACGAGTACGCGCTCGTCGATGGTGGTCGACAGCAGATCGACCAGCCACGACATCGCAAGGGAGCGCGTCGGTGGGTTCGCGATGTGCTCGACACCGGCCGACGGCGTGCCCACGGCGATCCAGATCGAGTCGCGCCCACGCTTGGGGGCGGAGTTGGCGCTCCAGTCGACCATGACCACCCGGTCGAACAGAGGATGGGTACTCGTGGAGGTCACTCGGGCAGGAAGCTCGCAAGGCGCGACTCGAGACCACGGCTGATGGCAGCGACTCCACCCAGCACCACGATGCGCCCCGGCGCAAGACGTCGCAGCACGCCGGCCGTGGCATCGGGAACTCCCGTGGGGTCGACCAGCAGCACCGGCACACCCCCCACTCCGGCGGCAGCAGTGGCAGCCAGGGCATCGGGAAACTGGGTTCCCACGGCCACGTACACGCGGTCGACGGAGGTGAACGAGGCGACGGCGCGGGCGGCCGTGTCGTAACGAGTGGCGCCGGCGACCCTCCGCACGCTCACACCCGGAAGCAGTCGCTCCACGCTGGCGAGCGTGGCGTCGTCCACCGCCGAGCGACCCCCGAGCACCACCACGCGGGAGGGCGCAAGGAAGGTGAGGGCGTCGGTCACCGCAGTCGGCAACCGGCCACCGGTGCCGGGAACCAGCAGCACGGGTGCGCCGTCCCGTACGGCGGCAGCACCCCCCGCCAAGGCGTCGGGGGCGCTCCTCCCCGTCGCCAGGTACACCACATCGGCACCGGATGGACGGGCGAAGCGGGCAATCGCTGCGGCGGTGTCGTAGCGGTCGATACCCGCCAGTCGGTCCACCGGCGTGTCGGGCAGGGCACGTTCGATGGCATCCACCACGCCCGGGGACACGACGTTGCCACCACCCACCACGACAACCCGCGCCGGGCGCAGGCGCACCAACTCGGCGCGCACGGTCGTGGGCAGCGAGGAGCGCGCCGTCAGCAGCACCGGGCCACCCAGCACACCGGCGGCGGCACCCGCCGCCAGGGCGTCGGCGAAGCCCTCGCCCGAGGCCACGAACACCACCGGTACGTTGGCCTCGAACGCCGCCCGGGACAACGCCACAGCAGTGCCGTAGCGATCGGTGCCCGCCAGTCGCTCGGTGTCGAGCGTCCCCACGCCGAAGGGCGAGAAGCCCGTGGTGCGCCCGCACACCTGGCGAGCGGCGACGTCCACCCGCGTCGTGATGTCCTCGGCGTGATCGGTGAAGTGGAACAGGCGCAACGCCTCCAGATCGGGCACCGCCGAGCGCATGACACGCCGATCGAAGGGCACGCACAACTCGGCCGTGTCGAAGGTGACGTCGGCCTCGATGTTCACGAAGCCACCGGGTAGCACCACGCCGCGACCCGTTCCCTCAGGCTTACCCGTGTAGGGCGTCACGACGACCTCGCCCCCACCCTTGACCCCGTCGAAGTTCAGCTTCAGGGGCCCTGCGTCCAGGAGCACCTGGGTCGCGACCGCACCGGTCGCCGTGGGTCGCAACGACTGCATGACGGGCTCGCCAGGCGTGGGCGCGTCGGCCGAAACGGTCGGCGAAGGCGCCGGGGCCGGGGCCGGCGCAGGGGCAGGAGCAGGGGCAGGCGCAGGAGCAGGAGCAGGAGAAGGAGCAGGAGCAGGAGCAGGAGCAGGAGCAGGTGCCGGGGCAGGCGCCGGGCTGACGACGGCGAACGTCACGGTGGTCGAGTCAGACCGGTACAGAGCAGTTCCCGTCGAACTGACGACGATCTGACACGAGCCAGCGGCGACGAGTGTGACCACCACGCCGCTCACGCTGCACACCGATGGCGTCAGGGACGATGTCTGCAGGGTGGTGGCCGTCGTAGCACTGAGGGTGAAGGATCCGGCGCCCAGGGTCTGCGTACCCGGATTCGTCACCGACACGGTTGCCGAAAGCAGCTCGAACACGAAGGCCCCGTTCATGCGGGCCTTCCCCGCCGAGGCGACCGAGATGAGCAGGTCGGCCGAACCGGCCGCACCGAGCGGCACCACCGAGGGCGTGCTGAACTGCACGCTGGTCGAACTCAGGACCGTGAGGTTCGTGATCTCGACGCCACCCAGGTTGGCCGACGTCGCACCATCGATGAAGTTGGCGCCCGTCACCGTCACCACGGTGCCGCCGTCAGCGGGACCCGACGGCGGCATGACCGCCGAGACCGTCGGGGGTAGTCGGTAGGCGTAGGCGGCGGGCAGTGTGCTGCTGCCCCCTGGCACGGTCACCGTGATATCCACCGTCGCCGCCGCGGGGCAGGAGGGTGTGGTCACATCCAGGGTGGAGGAGGTGGCTGCCGAGATCGTCGCCGTTCGCGTGCCCGTCGGGCAGAGGAAGCCAACGGTGATCGCACCTGCGGTGGCGTCGCCCCATGACCCGGTCAGCGTGACCACGTCACCACCCAGCGAGGAACCCACCGACGGAATGACCGCCGTGAGCGAGACGACCACCGGATCGGGAGCCGCGCATCGGAAGGCTTCGCCGTCGTCGATACTCGCCGTGAAGGCCGACAGCAGCGTGCCGAACTGCCCGCTGTCGTCCTCGACCCCCACCACCGCGCGTCCACCCCTGGAGGAGTCGTCGCCCGTGGTGGCGTCGAGGTAGTTGAACAGCGCCTCTCCGGTCTCCTGCAGCACCACCTGCAACGAGATGGTTCCCGTACGCCCGTAGTGCGGCACGCCGAGCCAGGAGACCACGAACTCACGGTTGGGTGCGGTGCCCAGGGTGGCCGAGCGCACCGAGCCCCCCGCTGCGGGGTTCAGGTCGGCCCACCACGGCGCGACGAACCCATCGGGGTCCGTGGCGTCGGGGATGGTCGTGGGCACCCAGTGCGCCGCTCGTGACGAGACGAACGACACCACCCCGTTGGACGAGATCCACGCCGTGGTCGAACGGGTCTCGCCGACACCGAACGCGAACGGGAGGGTCACCGAGACGACGCCGTCGTCGGAGAGGGTGTGACGCGTGCCGACGGCGCTGATGTCACGCCATGCCATGGTGGTGGCCGAGCACGTCATCTGTGCCGGGGGTGGCAGCGTGCGGACCGTGACCCACGACGTCCAGTCGGTGACGGCGGGGCCACCCACCTGTCGAGCCCGCACCCGGACGCAGTACAGCGTGTCGGGATCGAGCCCGCCGATCGTGGTGGTGGTCGGTGACGAGGGAACGACCCTGTTCTCGGCCGCCGCCGTGCAACCATCGTTCGCCCGGCGTGCCACCTCGATGTCCACCACGCGTAGACCCGTGGTCCCATCGGTCCACGACAACTGCACGTCGCGAGGCCCCAGGGGTGTGGCGACGAGACCCGACAACTGCCCGGTGAGGGGATCGCCCTCATCGGCGCATCCCATGACCATCGTCGCCACGTCCAGGCGACCACCGGTGGCCACCTTCCCCCCGGCGAGCGACGGCGTGGCGACGGTGGTGTTGAGCAGTAGCTCGCGCATCTGGGGAGCGCCCAGCAGTGGGTTCACCGAGGCGCACAGCGCAATCGCTCCCGTGACATGGGGTGTGGCCATGGAGGTGCCGTTGAAACTGGCGTATCCGTCGACGGGGACGGTGGACCAGATACCCGAACCGGGTGCTCCCAGGTGAACGTCGGCACCGTAGTTCGAGAAGGACGAGAGGCCGCCCGCCGAGGTGATGGACGCCACGGAGACCACGCAGTTCCAGCCGCGGGTACCGCCCCGGTCGCACCGGTACCCCGAGGGGTAGTGGGGGCGCACGGCCGTGTCGACGGCGGAGTTGCCTGCTGCCGCCACGAACAGAATGCCGGCGTCACCACCCCGTTCGATCGCATCGAGCATCAACTGGCTGAAACAGCCCGAGCACCCGTAGGAGTTGCTGCTCGCCACCACGCGCAGGCCGTGCCGGGTCTTCAGATCCGTCAGGTAGTCGACCGCCCGGATGATGTTCGCCGTCGAACCACCGTTCTCGCCCAGCACCTTCAGCGAGATCATGGTGACATCCCAGTTCACACCGGCCACGCCGATGCCGTTGCCGCCCACGGCGCCGATGGTGCCCGCCACATGCGTGCCGTGGGAGTCCTTGGACGAGCCGGCCGAGCCGTCGAACACCGAGTTGTCGTTGCTGTCGAAGTCCCACCCGTTCACGTCGTCGCGGAAGCCGTTGCCGTCGTTGTCGAGACCGTCGCCCGGGATCTCGTACGGATTCACCCAGATGTTGGCGGCCAGATCGGGGTGGGTCACCTGGATACCCTCGTCGATCACACCCACCACCACCGACGCACTGCCGGTGATGCCCGTTGCCCAGGCCGCAGCCGCTGCCGACCCGTACGAGTTCGACGGTGTGGTCGACGGCCCAGCCATCCCCCACAGCGAACCGTTGGTCACGTAGGGGTCGTTGCTCACCACGCTCTTGGCGACGATGAACTCCGGTTCCGCCACCAGCACGCCGGGCAGCGCACCGAGCGTGGTCAAGGCCTTGGCGACGCTCAAGCCCTCGGGAAGCACCAGGCGCTCCACCATGGTCCCGTCGGTCGTCAACGGTTCACGCTGGAGAGGCCCCCACAGGTCGGTCAGCGCCAGCAGGGTGTCGGCGGCGTGGGCGACATCGAACTGCACCAGCACGGCTGAAGGGTCGTGCGCCGCGGTGATCACCGGCTCGTCGGGTGCGGGGTCGGCGTTCGCCGACGCCACGGGTGCGACGGTGAGCGCGGCCAGCAGTGAGGAAACCACCGCAGCCCAGGCCGTCAGTGCGCGCCGAGGAGGCGTCTTCACCGCACCGCTCCATGCCATGAGAAAAACTTATCGCAGCGCACGAGAGGTGTCGATCCGGTGGGGGGATGAGGCGGTCTATGGTTCGCCCATGGGGGACACGACGTTGGACGCCGTGCGGTACGGCCCCGGCACCGTGCAGATAGCAACCCTGACGGACCGCGACCATCTGGCGTCGGTGTTGGGGGCGTGGCATCACGCCGAATGGGGCCACCTGTACGCCGACGAGGTGTGGAACGCCGCGACAGCCGTCGCCGAGTTCCAGGCGATGGCACGTCCCGACGCGCGTGACCGCACCCTGGTGGCGTTCGAGGGTGGCTCACGCAGCGCACATGCCGTCCTGGGCTCGGTATCGCTGGTGGCGTCCGACGACCTGGAGGGCTTCGAGCACCTGGCACCGTGGCTCGCCAGCATGTTCGTGGTGCCCAGGGCACGGGGGCGGGGTATCGCGGCGGCGCTCACCGAAGCCCTCCTGCACGATGCTCGGGCGGCCGGGCACGACACCGTCCACCTGTTCACCTCCGGTCAGCAGCAGTTCTGGGCCGATCGCGGCTGGTGCGTCGTGGCCGAGGTGGCCGCCCACGGCCATGCCGCCACCGTGATGGCCCGCCGGACCCACGAGCGGGCGGCGCGCCGAACCGTGTGCTCGACCTGGTGTTCCGACCCCGACCACGGTGGTGCGTACTCGCATCTGCGGTTACATGGCACGCCCGACCACCGACGGCGATTGGCGCAGGCCGTCATGCCCGGACTGTGGTTCGCTGGTGAGGCGACCTCGGTGGACCACCCTGCCACCATGCACGGGGCGTGGTGGTCGGGCGAGCGGGCTGCCAGCCAGGTGCTCAGCGACTCCACGGCGACCAGGGTGGCGGTGATCGGCGCCGGACTCGCTGGCCTGGCCGCCGCCCATCAGCTGGCCGGGTCGGAACGCCAGGTCACGGTGTTCGAGTCGAAGGCACACGCCGGCGGGCGCGTGGCCACCGACCACTCGACCGGTGCGTTACTGCCCCTGGGTGCCGCCTGGCTTCACGGCGACCACGGGCATCCTCTGCTCGAACGGGTCACGGCGGTGCCCGACGAGTTCGACGACCCTGCGTTCTTCGGCATCGGCGTCGGGCGGCTGGATCCTCTGGTCGTCGATGCCGTCACGGCACTGTACCGGCAGTTCCATCGGGCCTGCGACGAGGCAGACGCTGGGGTCAGTGCCGCCGAGGTGCTCGAAGCCGTGCTCGGGGCAACGGCACCACCACCCCTCGTCGCCGACGCCCTGAGAGCCTGGATCGTGGGCGAGACCGAGGGCCTGTTCGGTGCACCGCTGGGTGACCTGCCCGCCAGAGGAGGGTTCGAACCCTTCGAGCTGCCCGGTGGTGATCACCTCGTCGTCTCCGACCTCGGCGCGCTCGCCGAGCGGTTGGCCGAGGGACTCGACCTCCGACGC
>Ga0169931_10005281_pt1 | contig 19730 bp, 9 predicted proteins | sample Kivu_15m_20L_FD_129675 | JGI IMG/M metagenome (GOLD analysis project Ga0169931, IMG submission 129675) | Freshwater microbial communities from Lake Kivu, Western Province, Rwanda to study Microbial Dark Matter (Phase II) - Kivu_15m_20L... | ecosystem: Environmental > Aquatic > Freshwater > Lake ... | reverse complement strand
TAGGGAGCCGTACCATTATTTACGGTAAGATCAATTGAACCGTCTAATGTAGTTGCGCCCGATGCATCAGTTACAGTTGAACTTGAAGTTAATAATACTGTGTTGTTTCCAACTGTAACAGTTTCAACGTATACACAACCATTTGCATCAGAAATAGTAACAACATAGGAACCTGAAGCTAAACCTGAATTTACATCCGAAGTAACGCCATTACTCCATATATAGTTATAAGGTAAAGTCCCCAATGCCCCAATGGCTGTAGCAGCACCATTAAAAGCAGTACAAACAGATGATATGGTATTTGTTGATCCGGCTAAATTACCATTATCTGTATTAATACTATCACTGATTGTACCAGTGCAACCATTTGCATCGGTCATAGTAACAAAATAATTTCCTGCAGTTAAACCAGTAATGGTTGAAGTTGTTCCTCCATTACTCCACAAATAAGTATATGGTGCAAGCCCTTGGGTTGTAGTTACACTTACCAAACCATTGGCAGCAGTACATACAGGTAGTGAATTGGCTGCAATAACAAGTGATAAGGTATTGAATACCTGACCTACTCCAGCTGATGCAATAGAACTACATCCATTCACATCAGTAACGGTTAAGGTATAATTACCTGCAGTCAGTCCCGAAATCGAAGCACTGGTTTCACCTGTAGTCCAGATGTATGATAAAGGAGCTGTAGCACCAGTAATAAGCAAAATAGAGGCAGCACCATTACTTGCATTACAAACAGCATTTACAGGAGCTAGTATAGTAGTGATATTAGTAACATAAACTTCTACAGCAATTCTGCTACTGGGTCTACAAGTACTATCAGTAGACTGAACATAGAATGTTGTATTAGAAGACAGTAATGCTGATGTGTAGCTACTGCCCGTTGCCAATGAAGTACCAGCAACAGCTGCATCAAACCATTCTACTGAATTACCCAAAGCAGTAAGGGTCACTGATTCGTTCAAACAAATAGTGTCTCCATTTGCTGTTGGTTGTGCAGAAGAACAAGGAATAATATTTATTAAATAATCCTCTGTTTCTCCATAACCATAATTTCCACAAGAAGGATCAGTAGCAGTACCGGCTTCATTTAAAATCACTCTCATTCTGGTATTACCCAATGTGGAATTAGAAGGAATTAAAATATTTCCGCTTAAGGTAGGATTTGTAACAGTAGTTAAACCTGCATTGAAAGCTCTTTCGGTAACCGGATCAAAGGTTCCATCCTGATTCCAATCGATAAACACATTCACATAGGCATCATAGAAAGTAGCACCACTTGTTATTTGGGTCATACTAAATGTATAGGTGTTACCCTGTGCAAAATCAAGTGCTGGTAAACTGGTAAAATCAGAAAAGGTACCTGTAGCTGTTGGGTTACTCACAGTCGGTGTAGCTATACCGTTGTTTATACCACCAAAAGTAATATTCCCGATGTCTGTATCTAAATTAGAGTTAGATGCTGATCCGCAATAGCATGATAAGAATGAATTCATTGTAACATATAATACATTGCTTGTTACACTCAAACCGCTATTCGTACAACTGATGATACACTGATAATAAGTATTCACTGTTTGAGTACCACTGTATGTTGTATTGGTAGCACCAGCAATATTTGTGTAGCTGATCCCATCTGTTGAAGATTGCCATTGAAAAGACAATCCTGTAGTTGTATAGCTTGTAGAAAGAGAGAAATTGATGGTCTGATTTGAACAAACCGTACTATCACTGGCAACCACATCTGTTATTGAAGGTGTTCCATTACATGCATTACCAAGAGTAATATTTAAAAGGTAATCTTCAGTTTCACCATATCCATAGGTTCCGCATGGAGCATCCGTGGCAGTACCAGCTTCATTTAAAATTACACGCATTCTCGTAATACCAACTGTAGCTGTAGCAGGAACAGCAATTGTAGAGCTGAGCGTTGGATTACCCACATTCGTAGAGCCGCCTGTATACGCCCTTTCTGTTACTGGATCGAAGGTTCCATCCTGATTCCAGTCGATAAATACATTACAATAGGCATCATAAAAAGTAGCTCCACTTGTAATTTGAGTCATACTGAAAGGATAGGTTACCCCCTGTGCATATGATTGGACAGGAAGGGATGTAAAATCAGTGTAGAGTCTGTTTGCTGCAGGATTACTTACCGTTGGGGTCGCATTACCATTATTTAGAGTACCAAAAGTAACATTTCCGATATCGGTATCAGCTGTATTTGTGGCATTAGAAGCGCAATAGGACTGAATTACAGTAATATAATTTACTTTGATTTCATCATCAGAACCAGCTCCGTTTGTTACTGTAAGAGTAACCGAATAAACTCCCACGGCAGAAAATTGAACCTGTGGATTTTGAGAGCTAGCCGAAGTACCTCCAGTATATGTGAAAGAAGCAGGCGAAATAGCCCAAGACCAGCTAGATGGAACATTTTGAGACAAATCAGTAAATTGAACAGTTGCACCAGTTACTGTAAGTAAAGGGGTTGCAGAAAAATCTGCAATAGGTGGTGTTGGGTTGATTACAGTTATTGCAACAGTATCAGAAACAGTACATACGCCATCTGAATAGGTAGCAGTGATAACATTTACGCCAGCACTTACATAAGGTCCGACAATTATTGTATCAGTAGTAGCGCCACCGGGTGACCAAGAGAAAAAAGTAGTAACTGTAACGGGTAATAAAGTTGTGTTGTAAACACCAATATCAGTTAGGTTGGTAGTTGAAGAAATAGCCCAGTCAGTTGCAGTATTACCATCAACACCAGCAGTTCTTCTTACCCCTGCAGAGGAAGTAGGAATATTTCCTGACCAATCTGTAGTTGTCACACCAGAGCCCACTGGAAATGCATAACCATTCAAAGCCACTACGTCTACAATAGCACCAGAAGGATTTCTCAAAATGTAACCATTCAAATTGGTTGAAGAAGTTGTACCAGCCAAGCCCATTTCGAAATAACGATTAGCAAAATCATTGTTAGTTCCTGTAAAAGCTAAAACCAATGCTGAGTTTGGTGGTAGAATTACTCCGTTAGGAAAAGTGTAAGTTCCATTGAAAGAACCTGAAATGTTCAAAACATATCCTGAAAGGTTCGCTGAAACAGTACTTAAATTAGAAACTTCCACATAATCGTTATCAGCCGTAGGAATATAAGGTGGATAAGTACCTGCACCTGTTCCAGTTTTAAACTGAACAACTTCAGAGATTACAATTTTAATTCTGTTTGGATCATTCGTGATTGCCTGCACATTTGTTGTTGTATTAACATTAATAGTTTGCGCATTAAATGCATTAACTGTAAGATAAGCATCTCTGTAAGCAGTACCGTTTAAATTGGCTGAAAAATTGGATGAACTATCAATACCAAAAACAGAAAAACTTACACTTGTATTATTAGAAGTTGCTGCAGGTATTGTCCCCGTCCATGTTCCATTTTGTGCTGTACCCGCTGTTAGGCTCATTAAAATAGGTGTTTGGGCAACTCCATTGTATGCATAGCTAATTACAACTGAATCCAGACCTACATTATCTGTAGCAGTTACTGTGATGATTCTGGCCGAATTCACACAAGCACTTCCTGTAATATTCACTAATAAGGAACTTAGCGTAGGCGGAACGAAATCACCTCCTGCAGAACCGTCAAATTCATAAGCTCCTATATCAGGAGCAGTACCAGAGAAAGCAGGTCTGACTAAATTAATATGATCTATATTCGGAATTCCTAAAGCTGTAATGGCTAAGCCACCACTTTCCAAGGGAGTTGATGTTCCCGCCGGGATTGTTAAATCAGCATCAGAAGTAAATGGCGCAGCTGAATTTCCTCCGGTGGGGTGAGACAATACATCATTATTTGCATTATTTACCTGGGAAACAGTCCTCCAATCAGATAAGTTTAGATATCTACCAGCAGCAAAGGTTGCTCCTATTTTACCAACGAAACAACCTGGAATAGCAGGCACATGATAGGCATTATTATCCAATACTGCATTTAAAAAATTGTACCCAGTGGGAAACCATACAGCAAAAAATTCAGGTGTACTTGCTGTACTCGTCATTTTCATCGAAAAAATATTGTTTTTCACCTCAATTCCAGTTACGGTTGTTGAAGTTACCACAAAAGCAGCTGCAATGGCATTGGTTGTTGATCCACCCACAGCAATATTTCCAAACATATTCACACTGTTGTACCAAAGCTTGTGACCTGTACCACCAGAAATTCGAATACCGAATGCATTAAAGGTTGTAGAAACAGAGTTGTAATTAGAAGTCTCAACCCCATAGATTACATTATTAACAACTACTGTATTTGAGCCATTTGTTATGTTGATACCATAAGCACCATAACCACTTGTACTTCTGCTCCTGATATTATAAATTTTATTAGCTGAAATGGTTACAAATAATGAGGCCGAGCCACCTACTTCAATACCTGCATTACTGATTGCCGTATTTACGCTTAGGTTGAATACTTCATTATTAGCTATTAGAGCAGTATCAGCCTGCTGAATGGTAATTCCACGAAAACTAATCTCATCTACTGTATTTACACTTCCAATCATGTTGTTTCTGATAATTAAATTATCATTTTGATTTGGAGCTACCAATCCAACAACGTGCACACCAATGTAAGCACGCATTATTTGATTATTTTCGATTAATAAATTATCATGATCTGCACTACCCGTACCATTTGCCATGGTTGTTGCAGTGGTACTACCTACATAAATTCCATAAGTGGCTGTTGCTGTAGATCCGGAAGATCCATTATTACCTGGTGTATTTCCTTTCAAAATACAATTTCTGATTGTTACATTGGTAGTTCCAAAACCACCAGTCGTTCTACCTATTAATCTGATTGCAGCTACATTGGAAACAGTAGCCGCCGCAGTATTTTCAATAGTAAGATCATTGGTTCCGCCAGCGACAGATCCATCAATCGTTACATTGTCTGCACCATCGAGATTAACAACAGCAGATCCTGCTGAAGTAGCACCTGCAATTGTAGCAGCTACAGTAGGCTGAATAAGAAGAGAACTGTAATTTGTAGTTCCTTGTCCGCTTGCTAATAGAGCAACCGGGGCAGCAGGTTCAGTTGTATTTCCGTTTACCTGAACAACAATGGTACCAGTATGAGTACCAGCATTGATCGCTGCAAATGCAGCACTTAATGTGGTGTAGTTACCATTGGTCGTTCCACCGGATGAGGAAAGACTGATTTGACCCTGCATCTTGAAAGCAGTCATGATGCATAGCATCAAAACAGTAAACTTTGTAAAAAATGTTTGCATGGTTTGTATTTAAATAATTAACAATTATGATTTCGTAAAATTAATACAAAATCAACACAAAAACAACAACATTATAAATATGGTTGACAATCAGAACTGATTTTAACTTTTTGGTTTGTGGGCCCGGGTCATTTCTCTTTTGCCTTTGGGTCCGGGAAGTGATTCAACATGAAACCCCACTTCCTTTAATGCTCTCTTAAAAGTACCCTTAGCACAATAGGTAACTAAAACACCTCCTGACCTCAATGCCAAGAACATTTTTTGTAAAAATGTGGCTTCCCAAAATTCAGGTTGAGTATTGGGGGCAAATGCATCAAAAAATATGACATCAAATTGATTTGCGATATTGAAATCGTGAAAATCAGCAATTATTTTTTTGAATGTAAACCTAGAAGATTCATCTGACAGGCTGAAAAAATTTTGTTCATGCATACTTGAAAATACATGAGCATAGTCAGACCAGGGAACTACATTGGTATAATTTAATTGTGCAGCCACATCCATTGATATAGGATACTTCTCGATTCCAAGATATGAAATTGAGACATTATTCTCGTAGAAAAAATGTAGTGACAAAAGGGTATTCAACCCAGAGCCAAAGCCAATTTCTAATATTTGAATCTCATCCAACCCTTGCTCCCTCAAATAAACAAGTCCTGAGTCTATGAATACAGTTTGGCTTTCCTGAAAAGAACCATGGGTTGAGTGGTAAGTTGATTGAAAAGCTTCAGAAAAAAGCGTATCAGTGCCATCATTGGTTTTGATGATACTAAGATTCATGGGTTCAATTAATTTTTTACTAGAACAACAATTTTATCTGTTTTCCAAAACAAAGCAGGATTTTCAATCAAAACCTTATTGCCAGAAATTTTGTATGAGCTGGCATCTCTCTCTGGTAATAAGGCGATAATTTTTTCATCAGAATTGCAATCCAAAACCTCTCTTTTAAAATAATTAACTCTGGTACCAACCTGTTGGGCATTGGTTTGAAAACCTTTTACCAACTTCATTGAGTTATCGCTCAAAATATTCTTTTGCCTTAAAAATCGTTTGTTTCCACAACATATATAGGCCCAGGTTTCTTTGTTGATAAATTCATCTTTATTTTTCAAATCTTCAATACTCACTTTCAATTTATCATTTACCTCTGACAGCTTTTCATTTTTTTCTTTCATGTCATTGTAGGCCAAAGCCAATTCACTCTGATTGCTTTTAAACTCTCTTTCCAAACGATTGATGGTAGCTTTCATCTCTCCTATCAGATTCAAATTTCCTGATATTTCTTCTTCCACAGCAGTTACTCTTTCTTCTGCCTGATCAATCATTCTCTTTAATGACAGATTTTCGTTCTTATATTTTTGAAGAGCGGCCTCTAATTGTTTTACCTGAGTCTTCGATTGCTCATTTGCTTTCTTCAACTCACTAATTTTGGCTAAGACTTCTTCCTTGTAAGAGCTAGATTTTTCATTATTCAAAGACTCATCCAGTTCTTTTATTTGCTTATCTCTATCCAAAATAGTTGCAATGGAATCATCTATACTATTTAAAGTATTGATTGCATCAGCATAGTCACCTCTCAAAATTCCACCATCATCTTCCATGACATTCAATTGAAGTTTCAGTGAATCGTTCGAAGCCTTGAGTTCATCCATTTTAGATTGATAAGGATTGCATGAGAAACAAAAAATCAGAATTGTAAATAGTAATACTAACATTCTCATAAAATACATTTTAATCATTTTTAATAATTACTACAACCTTGTCAGTTTTCCAGAAAAGCTCATTATTTTTAATCAAAAGCTTATACCCTTGAATTTCATAACTTGCAGGATCTCTTATAGGCAAAATCAGATCAATTTCACCATCTGCCCCACATTCAATTACATCTGAATTATAATAATTGACATTGGATGAATTTGCTTTAACAGCCACCTGATATTCTTTAGTTAACTTTAAATTGGTTTTACTCAATATTCCTTTTTGCCTTAATACTTTTTTGGTACCACAGGAAACATAGGCTTTGGCTTGTTCTTCGATGAAGCTTGTTTTACCTTTCAAATCTGAAAGTGTATTGGATAATCTCTGGTTGATAGCTGTCAACTCTTCATTTTTTACTTTGAGGTTATCGTAGGCAACATTCAACTCACCCCTGCTCTCTAAAACTTGCGTTTCCATTCTATTGAGAGTTATTCTCAAATCATCAATAATAAGCTGTGTTTTTTCAAGTTCTTGTTCTTTAGCTAACAGCCTGGTTTCGGCTTGGGCGATCATTCTTCTCAGTTGTTCATTTTCAACTTTAAAACCTCGCATTTTAGTCTGTAATTGAATGGCCTGATTTTTCGATTTTCTGTTTTCATCCATCAACAATTGCAGTTTTTTAAGGATTTCCTGCTTTTGTTCCAAATTGCCGGAATTTTCCATTTGTTCAGCTGCTTTCTTCAATTCTTTATCCCTCAAATTAATAGATTTCAAACTATCCTCAATTGCGCTGAGGGTGGTCACTGCACTGCTGTATTCTTTTCTAACCAGTTTTTCCTCTTCAGACAGATTGTTATATTTTTCTCGAAGGGTGGCATTTTCATTCATCAATTTTTCATACTCCGATTGACCTGTACAAGAAAAAAGTAAATAAGTGAGAAACAAAAAAAATGTATATTTTTTCATACGTAAATGTTTAAATTAATCGCCAATAGTGTTTTGCAGATGGATCTGTTGACTCAATCAACATTTTTCTTCCTTTTTTATAAAATTTGCCGGTTGACAATTCCATCAGGTTGGTATCTTCTTGACCTTCAATAAATTCTAAAATATTTTTTCCTTTTTGAATTCTTCCTTTGATCCTCTTTTTCTGGTCGAATGATTTTCGAACAATGGCTGTAAATTCAATTATATCGCCTTCCTCATTCAATTCCTCAAATTTCAGTGAAAGCACTTCCAGCTTAGGATCTGTATTATCGAAATAACGAAAACTACCTACAAATGATTTTCCTTCCAAAATTGACCAATCTATGGGATCAATCATTTGGTTTTTCTCCAAGGTCAATAATTCTTCTCTGTGTTTCCCCTGCGGAAACTCTATCCGATACTTGTTGAAATAAAAGTCAGTACATTCTGACTTAGCCGTATTATAAAGAATACCCTCTCTGATCAGTGCAATTTTTTCTTTTTTGCTTGTGTTGGGGAATTGTGAAAGAAAAGAATCCAAGGCTGAGATCGTATTTGACATTGTTACTTCTTTCCAAGCCTTCTCTTCTTCGGAAAAAGCATTAAAACATGACCCTAAGAGTAAAAGCGAGAAGAATGCAAAGCTTGTTGGTCTCATACGGAATGCACTAATATGAATTTAAATATGTTTATGAAGATCGTATCCATCCAGCCTATTGTGATAGTAAAATAAAAGAGACAAATCCTGAGATACAAATGTACGATTTTCAACCAGTAAAATAGGCTTTTTTACATGAAATGCTCCAACATTTTCTACACCATTTTTAATAATTTCTGATACATTTGAACGCAACAACATTTCAGATACCTGTAATTTATTCTCTTTGGCTAAATGCAATATTTGGTTTCTGATTTTTTCTACTGCATTTTCAAGGCTTTGATAATCAAGCACCCTCTCCTCCTTGGGCAAACGAAGTAATTCGAACAAATCTCGATTGGGGTTGGATCTTTGGAATAATTTAAAGGCAGCATAGGTAACCAGATGACTACTCAACACTACATTTTCCTTATGGTACCTGTCTACTATTTTCAGGGCCAATCTTTTGGTGTATTCTTCATTTCTTTGTCGATCATATGAAATGGATCCCTTGGAAAAAAAATAATCTGACAATTGGATTTTTCTACCTGACTGATCAAAGCTTTCCCCCTTTTCGTTTACAAAATGTCCCATAACATCCATCGGTTTCCCAAAATGAACAATGATTTCAGAGCTATTTCTTAAAAACTCTCTAAAGAAAGAGAACAACTGAAAAAAACCAAATTTTTTTCCCTCGCTTAGATAGAGTTCTTTTCCTGTAATTTTGAGGTGTTGATTAATCAAACTTTTGGCTTCCAAAACAAAATGATAATTCAGTACAACGGGAACAATAAATATTTTTGTATTCCTTCCGGAAATAAAATTATTGCCTTGCGCATCTATTACTGTGCCCAGCAGCCCTTGTTTTATTCTAGACTCCAAATGTCCTGATCTGGATCTGGTACCCCCTGGAAAAAACAATGTATGTACTCCTTTTTCAATAGAAAGCTGAGAAAAAGATTTCAGGGCTTCCAAATATATCTCATTCTTTTTTCTTCGATCCAGGGTATATGCCCCTAATTTACTGAAAAAATAAGACATAATCTTGTTCTCGTATAAGTTGAGACCGGCGCCGTAAGAAAAGGCAGACATACCAATTCTATCAGCTGCCCAGCCAATCAGAACAGAGTCTAGATTACTAAAATGAGTTGGCACCAGAATAACGGTTCCTTCCTTAACCAAGGATCTTAAATCAGCAACGGATCCGGTAATTTTTAATTTGTCTTGAATCTTGGATTTGCGAAATCGAACCGCATTTAAAATGGTATTAAAGAGGACAGGAAGTATTTTTCTTGCCAGCTTGTATGTATTAATCTTAAAATTTCCGGTAATCTCTTCTACATATCTGTGCGTAATCTTTTTTAAAAGACTCTGATTTATTTCTTCTTCATCACTGGCATCTTCCTTGGCGGAGGATTTAAGTAAATTTTTCTTGATATCCGTCCAAAAATCTACCTCATCAGGCGGATCAACGCGCCAGGGGTTTTCTAAAATACGCTCTCTTTCACTGTAAAGCACAGTTGCAATTCTTTCATGCAAGCCAATTTTCTTACTGGAATGCAACAAACGCCTAAATGTCAAATCTTTAACATCTGCTGTAAAAGAATCTCTTTCCTGATATAGTTTATATATGGGCCATTGTGATATATCATCCTCTACTGAGGGAATGGGATAATTCACAGATTGAGGAGCGGAAATTTCAATTGATTCTGGCAAGGACATTTGCTTAATAATCTAACTTTGGGGTAAATATAAACATAAATTAGTAAATTGCTTTTAAATTAAATTTCTCAATAGCTGATTCCTATGTATTTTGAATTTACATTTCAAGTGTCCGATCCCGAAACCCAAGAAATTATCATTGCAGAGCTCTCCTCTCTCCCCTTTGAAGGTTTCATGGAAAATGCTGATTCCTTATCAGCCTACCTGGCAGCTAATGATTATACAGTTGAGATTGCTGACTGTTTGGAACAAATAGTTTGGAATTACAACTGTCAGATACTAAAAAATTCAATTGAAGAGCAGAATTGGAATGCAGCGTGGGAATCCAGCTATCCTGCTGTTTTTATTGATGACTTTTGCGCTATTTATGCAGATTTTCATACTATTCCAAAAGGATCTAAGTATCCAGTGCGGATAAACCCCAGAATGTCATTTGGTACCGGACATCATGCCACCACAGAATTGGTTATCAGACAAATGAAATCTATCAATTTCCAAGGGGCACAGGTATTTGATTTCGGATCTGGAACCGGAATTTTGTCCCTTTTAGCTTCCTTAATGGGGGCAAAAAAGGTATATGGTCTGGACAATGAATTTTGGGCTTATGAAAATGCAGTCGAAAATAGAAATCTCAACGGGCTTACTGAAGATCATATCATTTTTTCTCATGGAGTCATTGAGGTTTTACCTGAAGAACTTTCTTTTGATCATATTCTTGCCAACATCAACAGACATGTGCTCTTGGATCATGCCGAAATTTTATACAACAAATTAAAATCAGGCGGTATATTCATTTGCTCTGGTATTCTCAGGGACGATGAGGAAATTATACGAAGCGTATATTCCGCAAAGGGATTCGTACATATAAATACAATTCAAAAAGAAAATTGGATATCTATTGCTTTCCAAAAAACAAATTAGGCATTTATTTTGCTACTCAAACAGTAAAAACTTATGAAACAGATTTTTTCAACAGGTTCGCTTATTTTTTTAATTAGTTTCTGTCTTATTCATTCTGTACATGCACAGGTTACAGACACAATGCCCTTCAATGTAAACAGCAGGGAAATCCTCATGGTAGAGATTGAAAAGGTACTTACGCTCTATGAGAGAGAAGATTGTCAGAAGACCTTGGCTGATTTAAAAAAATCAGTCCGGGATAAGAAAATAACTGAGGATCATTTTGATGGTTTCCTCAGCTTAGCCAATATTATGGTGAAAAGAAAAATGAAACGATTTAACTATATTCAACCCTTGTTGGAAATCATACTAAAATTTGCGGCAGATCCTGCCAAAAGCGAACAGGTTTTTCCAAAATTTATCGATATAAGTACCAATTTTTTACAAAATACAGATACAAAAAGTACGAAGGCTTTTGAAGATTATCTGAAATGGTCGGAACAATACTGGGTAAATGGTAATTTCTACAAGGTTTCGGAAGGAAGTCACACATGGAAAGCAGAAGATCATGATTATGACATTCGATTTGAAAATAAAGAACTGGTCATCAGACAGAGCAATGCAACTTTACATTGTTTTTTGAGGGCTGATTCGCTAACCTTAAAAAAATGCAATTTTACTTTTTATCCGAATCGACCCTCAGGCGGCTATTTTGTAATTGAAAAAGCACAGGTGGATTGGGAACAAGATGGGGCTATGGATGCAAGTTGTGTGGTGGAAAATATTCAATTTAATGGTCGGGAAACCTCATACAGCACGGAGAAAGCAGTACTAACCTACCCAACAGTTTTTAAAATGCCCATAGAAGGTGTCTTCAGTGACCGTATTTCAAGAAGACATGAAGAAATATCTGAAAGGGAAGAAAATTCTAAAAAAGAAGTAAAAAAATGGGTTACACCCAATAATCTGAGAAGTCCGAAGTTTGCCTCTAAATCCAGAAATATTAAAATTGAAAAAATCGGAGAAGGTGTTGATTATGTTGGTGGTTTCAGAATGGAAGGTAATGTTGTAAAAGGATATGGTGACAATAATGGACGTTCGGTCATACAAATCACCAATGCAAAGGGTCAATTGGTAGCAAAAGCCAGCGCTTCTCAATTTGAGATTGTAAAAGGTGAAAGAGTTCTTTCCTTGGATGCTGAGGTCAGCTTATATTTTGAAGGAGAAAAAGGAATTGATTCCATTTATCACCCCAATATTAAAATTACTTATAATATTGTTAAAAGGACCATCGAGTTGGACAGGGGCGACAATAAGGCCTCCAGGGTTCCCTTTTTCAATTCCATGCAAAAAACTGAGATCAACACCACACATATCAGCTGGAAGATTGATGACCCTAAAATAAAGTTTGGTAAAAATGATCAGAGCGTAAGCATGCACTCTGATTTGTATTTCAACGACGATATTTTTGAAAAGTATTATGGCATTGGTACGATCAATCCGCTCATTAAGTTTGCGGTTTATGCGGAGAAAAAAGAGAAAAGTAAAAAAGAATTTAAAGATGGCACCTGCAAATCAGATATTTACAATCCAGAATATGATCCCAATTATGTTGAAGTGGTAGATAGTACAGTACCACTGGATCCAGAACTTTCTCAGGTTCCTGCTGCAGAACTTCCCGTCATTGAAGATGCATTGAATCCCAATCGTTTTGATGTGAATGAAATACTATTAATGATGGATCGCAGAATGGAAAAACTAGCCATCATGAGTTGCAGCGAAATCAATCAGTTAAAGAAAAACAGTCCCTACACCAAGGTGATTAAAAGTTATGATGATTACCTGGATTATGAGAGAAATCAAGGTAAAAAATACAAGGATGCCTGCATAGATGCCTTTGACGTCATTTCATTTTGTTATGACCGCAAGCAGCCAGATTTTGATAAAACCAATACACTTTCACTTGTACAAGAAATGATAGCAGATGGTTTTGTTACCTATAATACAAGAACAAACAGCATACTTTTGAGAGACAAGATATTTCATTACAAAAATTCAATGAACAAAAAAATGGTCTACGATTTTGATCGTATCAGATTTAATTCGAAACCAGTAAAAGAAAACGATGGCGGATCGAATGCAGAACTTGATATTCAAAGTAAAACTTTACAAACCAATGCCATTTCTTCATTTAACCTCTCAGACTCACAAAAAGTTTATGCCGAACCGCTCAATCAGCAAGTTGGCATGAAACCCAACCGGAATATTGATTTTGATGGGGTATTGAATGCCGGTATGGCAAAATTCACAGGAAGAAAATTTCACTTTTTTTATGATAAATTCCAAGTTCAAATGGACTCGGTAGACTACGTTGAATTTTTTGTCTACGAGAGAGATAAGTACACAAAACAAGAGTCTGAGGAATTTGCCGGATTTTATAAAAAAAACAGAAAAATCAATCCTGATGGCATACCTTCAAATACTGAAATTCCCATTAGGAATCAAATCAGAAATACAAAAGGACTTTTATTAATAGAAAAATCAAATAATAAATCTGGAAAACTGCAAAGAAATTCCCGTTATCCTTCTTTTGAATCCGAAGACAGCTCCTTTGTTTATTTTGAAAGATTAAACCGAATGAATAAATACGGTGAGGCAATTTATCCGGCTGATCGTTTCTACTATCAGGTTTATCCTTTTATTCTTGATTCTTTAAATCCGTTTAATCCTCTTTTACTCAAGTTTAGAGGCAGACTCATCTCTGATCATATTTTCCCAACGGTACATGATGATCTGGGCATTATGTTTTTAGACTTATCACTAGGATTTGAGGGTGAGACCAAAGAACCCTTCAAAATTTTCACCAGAGAAAACCAAAATGGCAAGGGCATATTTACCGGTATTTACGGGATCAGCAATCAAGGTTTATTAGGAAGGGGACGTGTTGTATATTTGGGCGCAGATATAAAGTCTGACTATATCGAATTTATTCCCAACAGAATGGTTGCAGAGCGGGTTGAAAAATTCGAATTAAAGCAAGAAAACAGAAATGGAGTTGAATATCCACAGGTTAGCGGGCAATCTGTCACTATAGACTGGCAACCCTATGTAGACAGTATGTCGATTGAATCCAATCGTGACATGAAATCTCCTTTTAGCATGTTTGGTTCGCCAGACTATGCATTTAATGGAATTCTGACTCTGACACCAGGTGGATTATATGGCAATGGTATTTTTGATTGGTCACAGGCAACATTACAATCAAAACCTGACGGTGAATTTAAATTTGGAAAATTTGATTTACAATCTCCCTATACTTCCATAGCAATCAAGCAAGAAGGACAAAAAGAAAATGCGATCCAAAGTAATTCAGTGGCAGCATCTGTTGACTTTGCCAAACAACAGACTGAATTTATTGCGAATGAAAAAGAAATTCATACACAACTCCCTTTCTCTAATTACAAGACCTTATTGGACAAATATCAATGGGATATGAAAAAAAATCAAATTGCCATATCAGGTACCAATGGAAAAGAGGGTGAGTTTTTAGCTACAGAGAAAGGTCAGGATTCTTTGAATTTTACAGCTGAAAGAGCTATGTATGACATGAAAACAGGTCTGCTTACCATCGATGGCGTAGAGGTAATCCGAGTTGCCGATGCTTTTATTTATCCAGACAAGGAACATCTCGACATTGTTGGCGGAACAACCATTATCGACCTAAGTAATTCAAGAATTGTAGCTGATACCTCCAATCAAAATCACCAAATTCAGCGTGCCAACATCACTATAAAAAGCAAAAGTGAATATCTGGCCAGTGGATTTTTGGAATTTAATGTGGATGGCTTTAAAAATCAAGAAATAAAATTTGAAAAAGTTGTTGTTAAATCAGATACAAGCAACAATAAGATCACAACTGGAAGTGGATTTGCCAATGAAAATGACAGTTTTTACCTTGATAGCAAGACCAGATACAAAGGGGATATTTACCTCAGTGCCAAAGATAAAAATTTAAGATTCAAAGGATTCGCAAAAATGGTTTCCCGAGCGCTTCGTAATACCCAATGGTTTTCCATCGATAGTAAAATTGATAAAAAAAATGTGGCCATTGAATATCAGGTACCCCAAAATCCAGATGGAGATTCCTTGTATGTAGGTATGTTTTTAAGTATTGATTCTATGGGACTTTATCCTTGTATCATGGATCCTAAAATGGGAAGCAAAGATCCAAGTATTTTCCAAACAAAGGGAATTATGCGCTACGACAAGATACAGAAAGCTTATCTGTTTGGAGATTCCTCCAGAGTGATGGGAGCTTCAGAATCAGGTAAGTTAATGACAGTTATCGAACCCAGCTCACGCGTAAATGTTAGCGGGAAAATGGATTTTGGAAATGGGTTTAACAAGGAAGATTTGCCAAGTTTTACAATGGATTGTAATGGTGATTTTCACTTCTTTACCAATAAGGAAACAGAGTTAAAGATTGACATGAGCGCTCTCGTAAAATTCTACATACCCGAAGCACTTCTGAAAGTGTTGGAAAGTACTTTTTCTAATAACAGGGATCAAGAAGATCAGATTCTTTACACCAGCGTTAAAAATACCAGATTACCGATGCGCTTGAAAGATTATATCAACAATGAGGCTGAATTTACCAAAATATGGGAAAAGGCTACAAATGAAAATATTTTAAATCTTCCAGCGACATTAAAACATAGTTTCTTTTTCTCAGATCTAAGCTTGCAATGGACGGATATTACAGAGTCTTTTGTTTCCAGAGGTAAAATTGGTTTATCGACTTTGAACGGTAAACACATTGGTATTAGTGCCAAAGGCGCTATGGAAATGCAAATGGATCCAGCCAGAGGAGATGTTTTAACTTTTTATCTGGAAAAAAATGATGGAAATTGGGTTTATTTCAGATATACCAATGGCATTGTAGAAACCTGTTCAAACATAACTGACTACGACAATGCTCTCAATGGTTTAAAAAAGAAGGATACTAAGGTTAAATCTGAGAATGGTAACTTTTATGAAATTATGCCTGTAGATAATGCCCGATATGATCAATTCAAGCAAAGAGTATTAAGTGCATTCTAAAATAGCATTATTTTTTACTCCATTTTTGTAATGTCAACCCGATAAAGGCTTTCAAATCCTGAGGCTTTTCGGAAAACAAATCTTGCCAAGAATGAACTGACTTCAAAAGCTTTTCATAATCTTCAAGATCTGCACCGCTTTGAAATATCGTTTTATATTTACTTTTCATGATTTCGAGAAAAGAAGACATAGCTGGCAGTAGCTCTTTTTTCCTTTTTTTATCTTGCAAAATCTCTACCCAATGACTCAAATGAAAGAGAATGAAAGATCTGGCTGCTGCCCACCTTTTTAGGATTTCTTCCTCACTCAACTCAAAATTTACCTCCTCATATTCATATACAGCCAAATACATGGTATTTCTCCCATTAAAAGCTGGAAAAACAGAAAAAGCAGCATCTTTTTCTGCCAGTTCTAAGGTAATCTCCAGTAAATCTGACTCCTTGACCTGCAACATTAATTCTTTCAAATTCCCTTCAGGCTGTAAAAAAGGCACAGCTGCTTCTCTTAGTTGTTCTATCTTAGAGGCCCACATGGCAGACTGATTGGTTTCAGCCCAGGAAAAAACAGCTTTAATTCTAGCCCTGGCAACTCCCTTATCATGCTGATCCAACCAATAGATTTTACCTGATGACATTTGCAAAAAGTAATCATTTACTTTATTTTTAGAAAGAAGATCTTTAAAACTATCGATAGCTAGCATCTAAATTTGTATTTTTGTTTCTATTAATTTTACAAAAATATCAATAAAGCGCATGAAAGATAAGATTTTGGAGAGATTCCTCCGATATGTTCAGGTAGACACTATGTCAGAGTTTGGTGTGGAGCAAATTCCAAGTACAGAAAAACAATGGACCCTCGCCAAACAAATTGTTGAAGAACTACATAGAATCGGACTATCTGAGATTAGTTTAGACAATCACTGTTACATTATGGCTACTTTGCCTTCCAACTCAAAAAAAGAGATACCAACTATTGGATTTGTGGCCCATATTGATACATCTCCAGATTTCATAGCTGATCGTGTACAACCAAAAATCTGGCATAAATATCAGGGTCAAGACCTGGTCTTGAATGAGGAGAAAGGCATCATATTAAGCCAGAAAGATTTTCCAGAATTAACTGAAGTTCTGGGGCACACCCTCATAACAACTGATGGCAATACGCTTTTGGGAGCTGACGACAAAGCTGGGGTCACTGAAATTGTTTCTGCCATGGAATATCTGTTAGAACATCCTGAAATTGAACATGGTAAAATCCGCATTTGCTTTACACCAGACGAAGAAGTGGGCCGAGGGGCGGATCTTTTTGATGTGGAAAAATTTGGTGCTGAATGGGCATATACAATGGATGGTTCTTCCTTGGGAGAACTGGAATTTGAAAACTTTAATGCTGCTTATGCTTTGGTAAAAATTCAGGGAAAAAGTGTTCATCCGGGGTATGCCAAAGATAAAATGATTAATTCTAATTTATTGGCTGCCGAATTTATTCAAAGCCTGCCTCCAAATGAGGTTCCAGAAAAAACAGAGGGCTATGAGGGATTTTATCACCTGAATTCAATGAAAGGTTCGGTTGATGCAACTGAACTAATGTATATCATTCGAGATCATGACAGAGCAGTTTTCGAAAACAGAAAACTGCATTTTCAAGAATTGGTAACTGAATTCAATCGTAAGTATCCTCAGTCTGCCAGCCTGGAAATGAAAGACCAATACTACAATATGAGGGAAAAAGTGGAACCCTTGATGCATATTGTTGATAAGGCGGAAACAGCTATGAAGGAATTGGGGATTGTTCCCAAAATAAAACCCATCAGAGGTGGTACCGATGGATCCAGACTTTCTTATATGGGTCTACCCTGCCCCAATATTTTTGCCGGAGGAATGAATTTTCATGGCAGGTACGAGTATGTGTCTTTAGAGGTTATGGAATTGGCCAGCAGCGTAATTATCAAAATCGCTGAAAATTTATGTAAAGAATCATGATTACCAGTTCCAGTCAGTGGAATCAAAACAGATGGCTTATCCGTTTAGGTCATCTGTTTTTTTTATTTCAGTTTATACTGGCATTTGTTTTTTTTAAGGAGAGAATGCTACTCCTGGATCCGGCTTATATCAGCTATTCTATTATTGAAAATGAAGGTTTTGCCATTCAGGTTTACCGTTTTGGGGCAATCCTTACCCAATGGGTTCCTTTGAGCAGCTATCTTTTGGGATTTGATCTGAAGTGGATTTTACTTCATTATTCACTTACATTTCCTGTATTTTATTGGTTGATTTTTTTGCTCCTGGTTTACTATTTCAAGGAAGTCAAATTAGGACTCATCCTTTATCTGGGTTTTGCCTGGATGAGTTTATCAAATTTTTACTGGATCGTGGCTGAATTTCATCAAGGCATGGCTGTTTCCCTTATCTGGCTGGCCTTTTTGCTGGTGAATTTGAAAAATTCAAAACTAAATTCTCTCTCATTTCTTTTACTTTTTTCACTATTCACTGCATTTGTACTTACTTTTCACCCACTTATGCTTATCGTTTTAAGTTTTTACCTGATTTGGGCTAACCTTACAAAAAGGTTGTACAGAAAACAGACAATAAACTTATTTGTCATCTTAGTTTTACTTTTTCTATTTAAAACATTTTACTTTCACAATATGTATGAAGACAGTAAATTGTCCTATGCACAGGCTGCATTGATTGATTTTTTCACAGAAGGCAAAACTGGAAATTTACCCAGATTCTTCAAAAACTGTCTCTTGGATCACTATTTTTTCTTGACTTTTTGGATCTTAGGTATCACCTATCACCTGAAAAAAAAGGAATGGCCCAAGGCAGTTCTCTATGCTTACATTATGGGATTTGTTTTTCTTATTGCCCTGTCCTATCCGAAGGATAGTCCAAAATTGTATATGGATGCATTATACTTTTCTTGTGGGTTTTTACTTTTACTTTGCTTGATTGATGAGTTCAAAACAACTCATTTTCGCTCCTACTCTCTTGTGTTGTGGGCTACTCTTTTTATTTTAGTTGTTCGTATGCCTTTGATCTGGGCAGAACACCACAAATACACAGATCGTCTTTTATGGGTGGAAACGATCGTCAAAAAGATGCGAGGAATAGAGTCCACTGATCGTTTTTTTGTAGACCGATCAGAGATACCTCTTGACTTACTGGTATTTGATTGGGCTTTATTTTATGAAACAATTCTCAGCTCAAGCCTTGACAAATCTAAGGAAACAAGGGTTGCCACCGTAGTGCCCAACCCCCATATTGAAAACTGGAGAATTGCAATGAAAATTGCTGGAGAGAGCGGTCCGCAATGGTATCATGATCATTGGGGATCAAAGGGAAATCGCAATCCTTTTTGCAACAGATTCTGCCAAATTAAAAAAGGAAAATATACTCGGCTCCACC
>Ga0169931_10005280_pt1 | contig 19732 bp, 20 predicted proteins | sample Kivu_15m_20L_FD_129675 | JGI IMG/M metagenome (GOLD analysis project Ga0169931, IMG submission 129675) | Freshwater microbial communities from Lake Kivu, Western Province, Rwanda to study Microbial Dark Matter (Phase II) - Kivu_15m_20L... | ecosystem: Environmental > Aquatic > Freshwater > Lake... | reverse complement strand
GAATAAAGCTAGCTTTGATGAGGAAGGAAACAACTTAGGCCGAACCTTGCGCAAGCAAGGTGGACTTTATGCTTGGAATGAGTTCATTACTAGGAAAACGAGCAAGGCTCGTAATTACATCTCTTGGATATTTTGCGTCTAACAAAACGCCTACCCAAGTAGATACGTTCTACCCATAGGGCCCATGCAAAGCAGCAGGTCAAGTGCCGACAAATTCGATGTAAAGTTCGAGGGTTCATGAAATACTTGCTGGTAGGCCTTCATGGTTTCTTCCCGCTCCAGCCAAGCATGCAAACGGGCATCCTTTTGTTGAAAAGGACTGAATTCAGACGTTTTATGGATGCTCAGAGGTAAATCCCACTGTGTTATGAAGAACGACAGAATTTGTGCATTGATTTCCGTTAAAAACTCGCTCGGAAAGAACAATAAGTTATTGATCTCAAGGTCATAGTATTCCCAATAAGGGGATTTTCCATACATCGTCTGCAGGCTTTTCCAATGCTTTTGTCGCCATTTTTGGGCATCATCAACCCGTATTTCCGAGACTTTTTGCTTTTGGTTCGAGTGAAGTACTGGGACAATCAAAGGGTAAATACCTTCGTTACCAGCGACTTCACAGCGGTTGCGGATGCTTTGCTTTATCCAGTTTTCGTGGTGTTCAATTGCCGGATCTGAGGCAGCGCATAAGGCGCGAAGGTAGCTAATGGAAGGGAAATATGCTGTTGGAAACGGCATTTATGCCCAATACTTGAAAATCACGAAGAGCAGCACGATGCCTAATCCGAAAAGGATTAATTCTACGATGCTAAACGAGCCTTCTTGGCTAACATTTTTTAAGATTCTTTCCCATCGAACACTCTTGTAAGGACTCTTGGAAAACCATACTAACGAGGCTCTTCCTACAATGTGGTCCTCTGGAACAAAGCCCCAAACCCTGGAATCTGCGGAATTGTAACGGTTATCTCCCATCATCCAATAGTAATTCATTTCGAAGGTGTATGAGTTCGTTTTTTTACCGTCGATGTATATTCCGTCGGTTTTTTCTTCCAAGGTGTGCCCTTCGTATGCGCTGATAATTCTTCGGTACCAAGGAATCGTGGTGGCATTCAGTTCAACGGTCGCTCCTTTTTTGGGAACGGTAAATTCTTGAAAGTCCGTCATGGTATTGTTCACATTGAAGTCTTTCGGGAAAATATTGATGTTTTCGAGTTTCTCAATTACCGTGGGAACATGGTTCTTATCCCTGAAATAAGCTTTTTGGTCAATATGGACCTTGAATTCGGCTTTCGGGTAGGCTTTACGAATCTCTGCTTCTTCCGATTTACTTAAGTTTAAAACGTTCACAGCACCCAATTGATAGTCCACCCTTGATCCGTCTGGAGCATTTTCCAAACCAAATCGGTCCTCCATTTCTTGTTCGGTGAACTGCACCTTGGTGACGTCCCATTTAAAGGCCATCTCATCGAACGTTTTAGCGGGTTTACCGTTTCGATAAACGGTTGCATTTTCAATGCGTATTTTATCCCCAGGAGTACCAATACAACGTTTGATGTAATTCTCCCGTTTATCAACAGGTCTGAATATGAGGCCGCCATGGCGCTCATCGCTGGGATCGCCAGGAAATTCTCCTGAAGCGAGTTTCGTTCTTGCTTTCGTTTTCCAGGGTTCTGGATTATCGATGAACAGTTGCCAAGCATTCATTTCTGCCATGCTGTCGAGATTGCCGGCCTTGCCCTCTGCTTTATATTTTTTCTTTAAGACGTCGATTTGCTGCGCGAGTTCTTCAGAATTTTTAAATTGCCATTGTGCTTCGCTGTTGACGATTCCATGGTAATCATGGCCCATTAGCCCATCCGGTATGCGCGGGTCGTAAACGGCAGTATCGCCCGACGGATAGTTAAAAACCACGATGTCATAGGGTTGAATTTCTCCGAATCCCGGTAATCGGAAGTACGTCCCTTTTTCAATCGTTAGGTAGGAGGGAATGTTTACCCAAGGAACGTTGTTGTGAACCAAAGGGTAGGAGAGGGGAGTTACCGGCACTTTTGGTCCGTAGGCCAATTTATTAACGAAAAGAAAATCGCCCACCAGCATCGTTTTTTCCATGGATCCCGTGGGAATTTGGAAGGGTTCGAATACATACGATCGGATAACGGTTGCCGCAACAAGCGCAAAGAGTAGAGAATCTCCCCATTCCTTCACGCCGGTTTTTTTGCCCACTTTGTCTTTTTTACCAATCAACGAAAGTACGTATTGCAAGGCATGACCAAGCACAGGTAGGCACATGAAAAGTACGATGTGGTCTCCCCATTTGCGCGCCTCTAGCTCGCGCGCATTGTTCCAGTTGGTGTCTGAAACCATCTCGATTTTATCGTTGGAAGCTATTTTATGGGTGAGCAAGTAGGGGAAAAAAATACCTTGCAGGGTGTCGCTCCAAGAAAATTGCCCAAAACGACGGACTAAACTTACGTTGGCTACCATCATCATGACAAGGTGTACCCCAGGAAAGACCAATAGTATAGTCCAAAAGGGCTTCTTGTTGGTGATTTTGTATACGAGAAAGTAGTTAAATACCGGAATAAGCGCATAGGCAGGGTTCAAGCCCAATTTTTTGAACAGTTTCCACCATTGCCCAAGGATTGGGTTTAAAAGGATAAGGAGGTAAAAATAAATAAAGCTCATACGTCTAAGTTAGTTTCAAAACATCTTGCAGGGTAAAGATACCTCTTTTATTCCAAAGAAATTCAGCGGATAGAATGGCACCCAAGGCAAAACCGTCTCGGTTGTGGGCCACATGGCTGAGGTGAAGGCTGTCGATTTGGGAATCGGCTTTCAGGGTGTGGGTACCTGGAACCCCAGGAATTCTCAGGGCTGTGATAGGTAAAATTTCAGGGTTGGAATTTTCCGAAAGTTCCCATGCTTTAAGGCTTGAATAATGTTCAATGACCGTTTCTGCGATGGAAATAGCTGTTCCGCTTGGCGCATCCAGTTTTTCGGTATGGTGAATTTCTTCAAGACTTAGCTTGTAGGTTGGGTGTTGGTTGAGTAGTTGAGCCATGTGCTTTACCAAGGCTTGATACATTGCGACGCCTAAGCTAAAATTAGAGGCATATAACAAGCTGCCTTGGTAAAGATCGACCTTTTCGCGCACTTCCTGAAGGTGCTGTTGCCAAGAGGTTGTTCCTACTACAAGGGGCATACCATTTTCCAAGGCAAGCTGAATGTTGTTCATTACGGCGTCAGGCCGTGAAAATTCAATGGCTACATCTGCACAACCTCTTGAGGCATGAGAAAAAGGATTGTTGGAATCGAAAACCGCACTGATTTCGTGCCCTCGCTCTACGGCGAGTCTTTCTATGGTTTTGCCCATTTTACCGTACCCAATTAATGCAATTTTCATGGATCCTATTTAAATTTGAAGTGTACACTGCATAACATTCCGTTCGGCGCTGGTTTAGGACGGAAGATAACTGACAAATCTTTCGAAACGTTAAAGTTTAGAAAATGAGCCTCAACGGCAGCATCGGCTATTTGAAAAAGCCACATAGCTCCAATCCCTAAAATGGATAAGTCCCTCCAACGAGCGTATTGATCGTAGGTGGAAATGAGGGCTGCGTTGTCATAATCGGTCCAAGGGGCTGAGGGAGCATTGCCTCCCATGCGAAGTTCATATTCCTGACGAACGCTATTGACGGTTTTTTGATTTTGAATTAAAACGTAACTGGTTGCGGCTAAACCAGCATAAATAAGGGGCACTTTCCAGTAGGCATTTTTTCTTGCTTGGCTGTGCGCACTGTTGTAGATTTGACCCAAACCTGGTAAAATTGCCGACCTCAATGCAGCTTTTTTGTAGGGATAAAGGCTGTCTAATGCAAGGTCCTTTGCGGTTTGACTTTGCCCTTGAACTGACAGTAAAAGGACCATGATCAAGGCCGCATGCTTCATCCTTGTTTTAATTTTTGCAGAATTTTCTCCAGTTCTTGAGCGTTTTTATAGGTAATGCTCAATTTTCCTGCACCGTTTTTTCCTTGTTGAATGTTTACAGAAAGTCCAATCATTCGGCTGATCTCTTGCGCTTTAGGACTTAATGAGGTCGTCTTTACGGGCTTTGATTTAACTTCGGTGTTTTTATTCCATTGTTCAACCTCTCGGACACTTAACCCTTTTTCGAGGATGGCGTTAAAAGCCGCAAGTTGTTCTTTTTCATGTTCTAAACTGAGTAAAGCTCGGGCATGCCCCATGGTAATTAAGTTATCCCTTACCGCTGCTTGAATGTTGGCGGGTAGTTTGAGTAAACGCAAATGGTTGGCAATATCCGATCTCGATTTAGAAATGCGCTGGCTGAGTTCGGTCTGCGTGAGTTTGCATTCTTCAATCAGTCGCGAATAGGATAAACCGATTTCTATAGCGTTCAAATTTTCACGTTGAATATTTTCAACCAATGCCATTTCGAGCATGGTTTGGTCGTTGGCAACACGAACATAGGCGGGCACTTCTTTGAGTCCTGCTAATTTAGCCGCACGGAAACGTCGTTCTCCTGAAATGATTTGGTAAACGTCCACATTAACTTTTCGCAAGGTTAGTGGCTGTATAATGCCCAAAGCTTTGATGGATTCGGCCAATTCTTGCAACGCTTCTTGATCAAAATCGGTTCTTGGGTTGAAAGGATTTACCTGTATTTTTTCAATGGATATGGTATTGGTGCCGCCCACAGATGCTCCGCTGTCGGACAATAGAGCGCTCAAACCTCTTCCAAGCGCAGGATTTTTTTTGTTATTCGAAGTCATTTTCCAGGTCAAATTGTTTATCGTCGTTGATCATTTTAGTCAGGTTGTTTTTCTGCAAAATTTCTCGAGCTAAATTCAGGTAATTGATGGACCCTTTCGACGCGGCGTCGTGCATAATCACGGGCACCCCATGGCTCGAAGATTCGGACAAGGTAGTGTTCCGATGTATAATGGTTTCGAACACCAAATCTTGAAAATGGGTTTTAACCTCGTCCACCACTTGATTTGCCAAACGAAGTCGGGTGTCGTACATGGTTAATAGCATGCCCTCAACCGATAATTCAGGGTTGAGCCGGGTTTGAACAATTTTGATGGTATTCAATAGCTTGCTCAGTCCTTCCAGTGCAAAGTATTCGCATTGAACAGGAATTAAAACCGAATGAGCAGCCGCGAGAGCATTAACCGTGATTAATCCAAGGGAAGGAGAACAGTCGATCAAAATGATATCGTATTCCGCTTCCACCTGTTGCAGTGCTTTTCGCAATAAAAACTCGCGATCTTGCATGCCAATCATTTCCAATTCGGCGCCTACCAAATCGATATGCGATGGCAACAGGTACAGGTTGGGAGCGTTGGTGGGTAAAATCAGTGTGCTCGGATCGGTGCCGTTTACAAGACAATCGTAAATGTTGTCGTTGTTGCTAGGTTCAAATCCTAATCCTGAAGTGGAATTCGCTTGAGGGTCAGCGTCGATGATAAGGGTTTTGTATTCCAAAGCCCCCAAGCAACCGCCAAGATTGATGGTAGTGGTGGTTTTTCCAACGCCTCCTTTTTGATTCGCAATTGCGATGATTTTAGCCATAACAACAAAGTTAGCAAATCAATGCGCTTTCACAAAGCTATCCCAAGGGAATAACTAAATTAATTAGGAATTATCATTAACTTTGGAGGGGTTATAGCAGCTATGGTTAAGCAGAGAAAAATTCGAGTAGGTAGAAGTAAAATGAACCATTACGTGGTGAACGATCCCTTGGTTGGGGATGTACATGCCGAGTTGGTTTTGGATGCTAAAGGCAATGTGGTAATTACCGATTTGGGTTCTCCAAGCGGCACCTTTATCAATAACCGTAGGCTATTAGGCTACACCATCCTCGCGACGGGAGACCAAGTGATGTTGGGATCACGGTACCGTTTAGATTGGCAAAAACTCATGGGAATCAGCGGCAATCCACGCAGCGGAACCTCAAGCCCAAAAGGGGGACAAGGTCCTTCCAGTCGTCCTCCAATCAGCGAAAAAATCAAAGCAAAAGGCAACAGGGAGGCTCATATGAGGGTTTCGAATCTTTCGCTGATTTTGATTTACGGTGGAATTCTTGCGATTCTTGCCATCATGGCATTAATAAATTAGAAAACTATTGCTTGTTTATTAAAAAAAAATGTAATTTTGCACCTCTCTTTGCGAGATTACGATTAACAACAGAGCCATGGATATTATAGGTCAATTACAAAAAGAATTAGTTGCGGTAAATGAATTACCGAAATTTGATGCGGGTGATACTATTTCAGTTAGCTACAAAATTAAGGAAGGTAACAAGGAAAGAACTCAGCAATTTCAAGGGGTTGTAATTCAGCGCAGAGGTTCAGGTACTTCTGAAACGTTTACCGTTCGTAAAATGTCAGGAAACATTGGAGTTGAGCGTATTTTTCCTGTGAATACTCCTTTCATCGAGGCGATATCCATCGTTAAGCGTGGAGCAGTGCGCAGGGCTAGAATTTTCTACTTCAGAGAAAGAACGGGTAAATCCGCAAGAATCCGTGAGCGTAAAAACTTTACCAAAGGAGCTTAAGCTTTTTGGAAAATATACGATAAAAAAAAGGGGGCTTGCCCCCTTTTTTATTGATCAATGAAAAGAAATTCTGTTCTTCGGTTTTTGGCGCGATTGACCGCACTGGAATTCGGTAATTTAGGTTTGCTTTCCCCAAATCCTTTTGCGCTTAAACGTTTTTCAGAAATGCCTTGAGCAATTAAAAACTCCATGACTGATTTTGCTCGATTTTCGGATAGCGTCATGTTTTTTGCATCGTCGCCGAGGTCATCCGTGTGTCCGTGAATGGCAATTTTGAAGGTACTGTTTTCTTTTAGATAGTCGGCAAATCGGTATAATATGAGTTTGGTGTTTTCTTCAATTCTATAGGAATCGCTTTCAAATAGGATATCGTTTAAGGTATAGCTGGCCCCTTCTTTCAGCATCTCCACGTTTAAATCGACCTTAATAGAATTATTGCTTAAGTCGGAAGGATTCAAAATTCTTGAATTGAAGGCAGCCCCTTCCTTTTTAAGAGTTACCGTTACGGGTTCGTTTTTATTGACTTCTACAACAGCAGCATATTTACCATCGTCCTCGCTGATGTCATAGCTCATTTTTTTACCGTCTTTTCCGTAAGTGATTTCAATTTTTCCATTAGTTACCGGTTGGTTATTATTGTCTTTAAGTTGACCTTTTAAGATAACTACCTCTTTCGGACGTGCATCGGTATGAAGGTTGAAACCGTAGATGTCCCAGTTTCCATTTTGATAACTTGAGTAATACGCAATTTTACCTTGGGTTGATACAAATAATCCCAATTCATCCCCCTCTGTGTTGATCGGGTACCCTATATTCGTGGGTTTGGTCCATCCGTTTTCGGTTTTTCGGATGTAAAAGATATCCAATGCTCCCACTCCAGGCCGCTGTTCGTTGCATTCAGATACAAAGTATAGGGTTTGACCGTCTTGGTGAAAAAATGGGCTTTTGTCTTTTCCTGCCGTATTGATTTCATCAAAAGGTCGAGCGGTAGACCAGGTTCCGTCATCTTGTCGTATCGAAATATAGATATCATTGTTTCTAGATCCTTTACGAAACGTTGTATAGAATAAGGTTTTTCCATCAGCGGAGAGGGAAGGTTGGGCCTCCCATCCATCAGGGGTGTTGATGTTGGGTCCCATATTGACGAGCGGGGTCCATTGGTAATCGTTGGGCCCTTTTCCTTTTTTCTTGTACGTTGTAGTGTAAAGATCACAGTTGAGGTATTTTTGGCCGTGAACGTACTCCTTTTTACAAGCGCATATGATCATTTCTTTATTATCGGCTGAAAGGGTGGCGGTTCCATAATTGAAAAACGCACCGTCGTTGAAAGGTGGGAGTAGGGCTTTACCTTGGTTAAAAATAGCGGAATCTATTGAAAGCCGCTCTGCTACCGTAAATTCCTCAACAATGTTGTCGGTGATGTCCCCTAAATTTTTCTTATTCACTTTTCGTGTAAAAAACATGAGCTCGTTATCGGGAGAAATCATTGGGAAGTATTCGTCCAGCTCGGTACTTACCTCCACAATACGCTGAGGTTCAAAGGGTACAGGGTTGTCGGTGAATTGTTTCGTGCGATTGGCTGCATCGATGAAGTTCTGAGCACTGGTTTTTTTTGCGGCGTGATCTACGGGTAATTTTGTGTAATCGCTTTCAGGAAATTCCACGTAGGCTTTCAAATAATTCAAGGCTTCATCTTTTTCGCCTCGGGCAACATGCATGGTGGCTAAGGTGTAGAGTATCTCAGCATGAAAGGTGGGGCATTTTTTGTACGATGAACTGTACAAAAGAAACAATTGGGTTTCCAGTTTTTCAGCTTCGGAAGACTTTTTAGGGTCTTTTTTAATTTTTTGGTATTGAATGGAAATTTTATTCCCCAATAAATATGGAATCTCGGCATTGTTGGGATAGGCAGCTACTAACGATTGATACAGCTGACTGGCCTTGGAAAGTTCGGTTTCACTTCTTAAAGGTTCCAAGGCTTTTATTTCTTTTTTATCGGTGGTAATACAAGGGTCTTTTTGAGCAAAAGGGGTGGTTATTGCTAAACAAAGGAGAAATCGTAAAATTGATGCCATGCAAAGAATTTTTGTACAGGCGTTTAAAGCGAAAAACCGATAAAAGGTTACATAAAAGTTGAAGTTTTTATGGCTTCAACCGTTTGGTCAATATCCGACGAACTGATACCTAAATGGGTAACAAATCGTAGCATTCCTGGTCCGAAGGCCATGCAACGAATTCCTTTATTGGCAAGGGTGGAAATCACAGTATCCCGTAAATTAGGATCCTTAAGCACCGCTACTACGATATTGGTTTCAACCGGAAGGCAATGATCTATCCATGCTTGTTCATGTAAACATGTTTCCAAGGCACGGGCATGGAGGTGATCTTCTTGCAGGCGTTCTATATGGTTTTCCAACGCATATAGTCCTGCTGCCGCGAGCATTCCCGCTTGACGCATTCCTCCGCCCATCACTTTTCGATTCCTGCGCGCTTTTTGAATGAAGTCTTTTGTTCCGATTAATACAGAGCCAACGGGTGCCCCGAGTCCTTTGGATAAACATATGGAAATCGAATCAAAGTATTTTCCATAGTTCAAGGGAGAGCACTTATTTACAGCCAGCGCATTGTAAACTCTCGCACCATCCAGGTGAAGAGGAAGCTTGTGCGCATCGCAAAAGGCTCGAATTTTAGCGATTTCGTTCAGATCATAAACGGCACCTCCGCCACGGTTTGCCGTATCTTCGATGGATATCAATTGGGTCAATGGAAGATGCACATCGAGTGGGTTGTTGAGGGCGTCTGTCAGTTGATGGGCTTCAATTCTCCCGCGGTTTCCGTGAAGCAATTTGACGGAGCAATGGCTATTGCGTCCAATTCCGCCCCCTTCGTATTTGTACACGTGGCTTTCGACATGGCAAATTACTTCGCCTCCCGGGGAAGTATGTCCCATGATGGCTAATTGGTTGGTAAGGGTACCTGAAGCACAGAACAGAGCCGCTTCTTTGCCAAAGCACTCAGCCAGATGAGATTCCAAACGATTAACTGTTGGGTCCTCAGAGAATACGTCGTCGCCTAGTGGGGCATTTAACATGGCTTCTTTCATCCCTTCAGTAGGAAGGGTAACGGTATCGCTGCGAAAATCGATGGCTTTCATTATTTTTGTTGCTGAATCACAAAGGTAATGGATTGGATTTTACCCTTGGTCGCTTTTTTTGCTGCCTTACTCACCTTTTTTTCGGGTTTTGGACTAGGAACCTTGTTGATGGCGGTTTTACTGTGCTATTATCCCGCGGAAATAGCTATTGTTATTACGGCTTTGGTGCATTTAGGTAGCAGCCTTCTCAAAGTACTGTTGAACCGATCGGTTCGTTGGGATATAGTTCTTCGTTTTGGTGTTGCTTCCGTTTTGGCGGCTCTTTTGGGGTCTGAATTACTGGAGATTTTAATCCGTGATGAGATTCAACTCTACTCGATTTCTGTTTTCAACCATACGAACGAGGTAGGATTGGTTAATTTTATCATTGGACTCTTGCTCATGGTATTCGCGGCAGTAGAATGGAGCTATAAAAGTAAGTCGATGTATATGCCTTTATGGCTTGGCGGAATTATTTCAGGATTTTTTGGGGGCTTCAGTGGTCATCAAGGGGCCTTAAGGAGTGTTTTTTTAGTACAGCGAATTCGCGAAGTACCGAATTATATTGCCACAACCGCGTTTATAAGCCTTTGCGTTGATGTAGCGCGAGTGGCCAATTATTCAAGAAATGACCTACTAGCTTCGGTTTCCTTCGATCAAGTTGTATGGTGTTTACTGGCTGCGCTTGGTGGCGTGTTGTTAGGCACCTTTCTCATAAAAAAAACCACCCTGCGCTTATTGCAAAATTGGGTGGCTGTTTCGATTTTCTTACTGGGTGTTGCGATGCTCACGGGACTCATTTGATTCAGCCTTTTTCTTTCTTCCTCCTTTCTTTTTTTCGCTTTTTTTGGTTTTTCTTGTTGGGAACATTTTGTATGTTCTCCGGATTATCATCGGCTTCTATTTTCGTATCTTGCTGATTCTTTTTGATGTCGAACAACACTTTGACATCCCCGTATTCGTCCACTTCCATTTCGTATTGCTTAACTCCTTTTTTATCGTAAATGGTTTGGTGAATGGTTTTACCTTTTTCGTTGTTTATGAGATGTTCTCCAACGGGTATATCTTTTTTAAAGGTGCCTTTGGAGAGGATGGTGCCTTTATCGTTGTAGGTAATGAAGTCACCGTTTTTTTGATTGAGGAGCCAATTTTGAATGCCTAATATCTTGCCTTCATCCGAAAAATAGGTCCATTTTCCGTCGTTTTTACCTAATTTATAATTGAGTGTAGAAATGACTTTTCCTTTTTCGTTGTAATTGATGTGCAATCCCGTAATCAATCCTTTATCATACTGGGTTTGTTTTTTTACGGTTCCATCAGGATAATATTCTCGTTGGATCCCATCAGGGAGGTCCAGGGCATAATTGAGAAAACAAACCGTGTCTCCGTATCGAGTTAGTTGAATCACTCGGCCGTTTAATTTCCCGTTGAGATAATTTTCCTCCCGTTGTATTTGACCCGTAGAGTCAAAGAATACTTGCTGTGGCCCGTTTTTAACGCCGAAAGAATACGTCTGTATAGATCTGACGCATCCCGAACCGTAATAGGAGTGGTCCTGTCCATCACGCTTACCGTTTTTGCACGTAAGCTCTTCAATCACAAATCCTCCCTGGTTGTAGGTTTGACAAGTTCCATCAAATAAGGTGCGACCGTCCTTGGCTAGGTAATATTGATTTAATTCTTCGTCAAAAAGGATTTTGTCCCTGCAGTTTAAAAATACCTTGGGCTGTGCTTTGATGTGCTCTGTTCCGCAGGGTGTTTTTTGTCCCATGGAATCCATATAAAATGCCAGGGTAAGTACGAGCAGTATTAGAGGTTTTGTTTTCATAGCAAGGTGTTTAGTGCATTAAGCAGGGGTTTTGGAATTTCAATAGTTTTCTTTTCATCATGATTGTAGCAAACTACGGTACTCGATCCGGAGCAATAAAGTACTTGGTTTACCTCAATCCGATACGTGAGTTCAAAACTTCGTTGACCAATTTTGGTTACACGCATTGTTAGGAGAGCGAAATCAGTCATGCGAAGCGGAAGATGGTATGTTGCCTGATTTTGTGCCAAGACTATTCCACAGGTATTCCAATCCCATTTCCCTAGGAGTTTTTCGAAATAGTAAATTCGCGCCTCTTCAAAATAGGTGAAATAACAAGCGTTATTCACGTGTCCCATGGCATCAATATCCGTAAAGCGTATAGGCACCTTAAACGGTTCCATGGGCATCAAGCGATTCAAAGGTTGAATTTTGACTGATATACTCAGGAACCATCGCTTTCATTAGTGCTACTTTTTCATGAATGGAACCTTGGTGCGAGAGAAGATTCTTGAAATGATCAATGAACTGGGGTTCGTTGGAACGGATCCGGGCGATAAGAATTTTTGCGTGATGGGTTGGAAGGGTTGTTTCTTCATGCGCCAATAATTCTTCATACAGTTTTTCCCCAGGTCGCAATCCTGTAAACTGAATAGAAATGTCTTTTTGGGGTTCTAGACCGTTCAATAAGATCATTTTATTCGCGAGGTCAACAATTTTGACTGATTTACCCATATCAAAAACAAAAATTTCCCCTCCTAATCCCATCATAGAAGCTTCAAGGACCAATTGGCAAGCCTCAGCGATGGTCATGAAGTAGCGGGTAATCTCAGGATGTGTAACAAATACGGGTCCTCCGGCTTCGATTTGTCGTTGGAAAAGTGGTATTACCGATCCGTTGGATCCCAATACATTGCCAAAACGAGTGGTAATGAATTTCGTTTTTCCAACCTGGCTTTGGTGTTGGGCGTACATTTCAGCAATCCGTTTAGTCGCTCCCATGATATTGGTTGGATTCACCGCCTTATCGGTGGAAACTAAGACAAAAACTTCTATCCCAAAATCGAGCGATAAATCTACGAGATTCGCTGTGCCTTGAACGTTGGTTTCAATGGCCTCTTTGGGATTTTCTTCCATGAGCGGGACGTGCTTGTAGGCAGCTGCATGATAAATGATGTTGGGTTGATGGTATTCGAAAAGGTCTTTTAGAAATGTTCGGTTCCTAACATCGCCAATGATGAACTGAAGGGAGCTGAATTGAGGTTCGTCTTTTAACTCCTGTTGGAGCTCATATAACGGCGACTCTGCTTGGTCCAAAAGGATCAGTTTTCCGTTTATCGCTGGTAGTATTTCCCGCACAATTCCACTTCCTATTGAACCGGCCGCTCCAGTAATTAAAATGGTCTTTTCATGGCATTTTTGCGTAAGCGTAGCTTGATTTAAATGGATTTCTTCCCTTCCTAAAAGCTCTTCGATGGCAATTTTACCAATTTTCTTAGGCGTTAGTTCTCCATTAACCCAAGTGGCAGGGTCTTTTACCCGTTGAATTTTTATGCGATGTTCTAGGCAAAAATCGACCATCCAGCTCAATGACTCTTTTTTGGGTGTGCGAATCGCTACAATGATTTTTTCCACCAAGTTGTTTTTTAGAAAACCCGCTAAGTCTTCTTTTCCAAGGACTTTTATTCCTTCTATTCTAACGCCTTTTAATCGAGGATTTTCATCATAGAATGCTAAGACTTTTTGCGGGTTTTTATGGTCATTTTCAATCGTTTTTTTCGTAAGTAAACCCATGGAACCCGCTCCATAAATAACGACTCGCTCTTTAGTTTCTTCATTTTTTACCGTTTCGAAATACCAAATTTTAATAACAAACCTGCTGCCAATCAGGAATAAAACACTGAAGAAGAATTCCATGATTAAAATGGAGCTCGGAAATAAGTAGGTGGTATTGAATCCCCAGGCTCGTATAGTACTTATGAGGATAAAAATCAAGGTACAAGCGCTTGAGGCTAAAAAGATGCGTTTGATTTCGGCTGAACTGGTGTAGCGGATTAACCCTTGATGAATTTTAAAAAAGTAAAAAACAACCCATTTTAAGAATAGATACAGAAGGAATTCTGGCCAATGTCCAAGCCATTCGGTTTTCATGGCTTTGAGATTCGTGTTTAAGTCGAACCGTATAAAATAGGAGAGGCCTAAGGCAAAAATCGAGAGGCACAAATCAAAAACAACGATAATCCATCGAGGAGTCGCAGTTTTTAATTTAATCATGGTCAAAGTTAAAAAAAAAGACCGCATTGCGGTCTTTCTATCATTTCTTTAAGCGTTGTTAGAATAATCGAACAACGTTTATTTTGAAGTCGCTTAACACCTCTTTGATGTAACCGTCTTTCATAGAGTGGAAAACAGCTAATAAGGGATTCGAATCACCATAGCACGTACCCGCTTTAGCTTCATTCGCTTCTAAGTTGAACGTGTGAGTGTATTCCTCGTTTTCACAGGTGTAACATTTGTCGTTGTAGTAAGAGTCTTGACGCATTTTGATGGACGCAGGTGCGGCATTCGAATTCGTTAGGGTTAAAATTTTATACGTCATGATTTCATTTCGCTCCACGTTGTTGCACTCGGTCATTTGAGCACTGATGGTTACCCCGTTTTCGTTGTACAGAACTTCAGGTGATCCCACGGGAGTGGCAATCATTTTTTGAGAAAATCCAGATACTACAAAAAGGCTAAAAGATACTAGGGAAAAAAGTGCTTTCATATTTTTGGTTTAAGTTTACGCAAGCAATGACGTAATTAACGGGTGTTTTGTTGCTTACGAGTCCTAAAATTATTTAATATTTTTGAATTTTAGAAATATGCTTGAAATTGAACGAAAATTTTTAGTGAATCGGTGGGCTGAATTAGCCCCCCTGCTTTCCGAAGGAATCGAAATTCATCAAGCCTATATCTTGGAATCCGAAGATCGATCGCTTAGAATACGAAAGAAAGGTAAGCGTGCTTTTCTTACCCTAAAGTTCGGTAAAGCTGCGTTGCGACGCGAGGAGTTTGAATATGAAATTCCTGCTTCAGACGCAGAGGCCTTGTTCTCCCACTGCCATCCAACGTTGCAAAAAACGCGTTATGAACTCAAAGTCGGTTCGCACCTTTGGGAAATTGATGTATTCCATCAATCCCTTGAGGGTTTAATCCTCGCTGAAATTGAATTGAACGATGAACATACGCCGTTTGAATTGCCCTTTTGGGCGGGAAAAGAAGTAACGGATGATCCGGAATACCTCAACATCAATCTGATAAAACGTTTATAGTTTGTTCAACGGTTTGTTAAGGCAATCATTGACCGTTGTACCTAGTTGAACTTGGAAATAATGCAAGAATACAGCCACATCGCTGATCACGGGAAACAGTTCAATTTTGTCGCACAATTGGCTGCATTCTTCCAGTGCGATGGCTTTCATGTACTTTTCGATAACGGCTTCTTCATTCCAAAGGTCTTCTTCGACTAAATACAAGGAAGGTTCATGAAATTTCGCCCATTCAGGTTCCTCCATTAGGGGAGTAAAATGGTCAAAAAAAGGAGTTTTTGGACTTACTAAAACGAAGGAACGATTTACGGTTTTCATGGGTTAATGGGGCTAAAAGTTAAGGGTGAGACGCGCCGGTACCATTGGCATTTTTTTCCTGGGATTTGTTCGATTTTGTACACAATGCTGTCCTTTGGAAAATTGAAGCGCTGATAATTTATCCAAGCTTTCGTCGGAATAGATTCTTTGGATTGAATTTCGAGAATTGACTTCCGGTTAATCAAAATGAGGTGGTTTCCTTCGCTGAGCTTTACCCGCTTCATCCAAGGTAACGACTTTTGATCAGGTCCGAAATGATCAAACCAATTGAAAGCCGCCCTCCTTCGCGCGGTCGTATCTTCGAATTCCCAGCGCTCAAAATACATGATTTCATGGGTTGTTTTGAGTTCTAATCGCTCCCTTTGCTTTTGCACTGCGAAACGGTTCAAAAAATGATTCGATTCGCTAACAGACGCACTTTCGATGGATAGGTGAACGCTGTCTTGGTTCCAAGGGGATAAATCGATGGTCGAGGTGCTGCTTGTATCTTGGTAGGCTAGGTGTTCCTTGCGGGGCTTTATGTCCGAATACGCTCCGTTGTTATGGGAAGCGGAATCCGTCTTTTCGCAACTCACAAGTAAGATGCTGAGGCTTATAATCCGAATGAATCGTTGCTGCTTACTTCTCATAAAATTCTCAAAGCTTGTCGAAATTGCGTTAATTTTGGGTAAATTTGCTAAAAAAAGGTTGTAAAATGAAGGCTATTTATTTTTATTTCGGTTTAACGTTGCTTTTATCGTCTTGCGCAACGCAGGTTGCGTTCAACAATCAAATCCGTGATGAGTTCGCGCTCGACACGGAAGAGAAAATGTCCAAGGTTCAATTTTACATTTCGCATACCATTGTTTTGGACGAAGAGGTTAAAAATCAAAATTCAACCACCACCAATAACGGAACACTGGTGAATAATTCGAGCACTAAAAAAGAATCCATCATCATTCAGGCAAATACTCCTTGCTTGTTCGACTCGTACGGACCCAAGGGAGAAATCAATGTACGCTTTGAAAATGGAGAAGGAAAAACACTTTCCTTTACCTCGAAAAACGATGCAGTTCGTCGCTACGCGTTTAATGTGGAGTGGAATCAAGCCGGTGGTCCGAAGATTAAATACGGAGACGCAACCTACAAAATTGACGTACTACGAGGCTCTCCTCGTTCAGCTTATTTAAAAGTTGCTCGCCGTAAATTGGAAAAAGTCAAGCGCAAAGACCGTTTCGTTCGAGGAATGAAAGTTGGTTAATTTTATCAAGCCATTATCTGAATGGCTTTTTTATTTAAATCCTATGAAAGCTTATGTTTTATTGGCAGTAGCCATCATCCCGTTTTGCTTCAATTTTCATGGACAAAAGAACTCCGATAAAGGGAGCTCTGATACCAAAATGCTCTACGACCAATCAACCGTTGCGGGTTTGTCATTCCGTTCCGTGGGTCCAGCTTTGACTTCTGGTAGGGTTGTGGATATAGCCGTTCATCCAACCAACAAGGATTGGTGGTATATCGCGGCAGGAAGCGGGGGCGTGTGGAAAACAAAAAATCACGGAATAACGTTTGATCCTATTTTCGATGGTTATGGCAGTTATTCCATAGGTTGCCTAACCTTGTCCAGCAGAAATCCCAACATTTTGTGGGTTGGAACGGGTGAAAATAACAACCAGCGTTCCGTTTCCTACGGAGACGGTATCTATAAATCAGTTGACGGGGGTGCTTCATTTACGAACATGGGCTTGAAGAATTCTGAGCATATTGGGAAAATTGTCGTGCATCCAGAGAACGATGATGTTGTATGGGTAGCTTGTTATGGACCTCTTTGGAAGAATGGTGGCGACCGTGGAGTTTATAAAACAATTGATGGAGGCAAAACCTGGAAAAGAACCTTGTTTGTTTCCGATGAGACGGGAATTTCTGAGGTTATTATGGATCCTAAAAACCCTCAAATATTATATGCTTCCGCTCATCAGCGACGCCGTCATGAATGGACCTACATTGGTGGAGGACCAGAGTCTGCACTCTATAAGTCGACGGACGGGGGAGAAACCTGGCGCCCGATCAACGATGGCTTGCCCAAGGGAGAAATGGGGCGGATAGGCTTGGCCATTGCGCCAAGCGATGCGCAATGGATTTATGCCATTGTGGAGGCCCGGTATGGCAAAGGGGGTGTATTCTTAAGCACGAATCAAGGCGAATCATGGAATAAACAAAGTAGTTTTTCGACGAGCGGAAATTATTACCAAGAACTGATCTGTGATCCATTGGATAAAAAGAAGGTATTTGCCATGGATACCTACATGCACCACTCGGAAGATGCAGGTAAAAACTTCAAAGCGACGGGAGAATCGCATAAACACGTCGATAACCATGCCCTGTGGATCGATCCTAGCAATACGGAACATTGGTTGGTCGGTTGCGATGGCGGGGTTTATGAAACTTATACCCATGCAAGAGAATGGAGGTTTTTCGATAACCTTCCTATCACCCAATTTTACAAGGTCACTACGGATAATGATTACCCTTTCTATCATATTTACGGTGGCACTCAAGACAACAACTCCATGGGAGGACCTTCGGGCACGCTCAATGTAACCGGTATTTTGAATACCGATTGGTTCATTACCAATGGGGGAGATGGCTTTGAATCGGCTACGGATTGGGAAATTCCGTCTATTGCCTATGCGCAAGCACAGTATGGTTGGTTGGTTCGTTACGACAAGGCAAGCGGAGAAAAGGTGCCCATTCAGCCTCAGCCAGCCATGGATCAGCCGGGGTATCGGTGGAATTGGGATGCTCCGTTATTGGTCTCAAAACACACCGGAGGAACGCTGTATTTTGCGGCGAATAAGGTGTTCAAGTCTTCCAATCGAGGCGATGACTGGACTGAAATATCACCGGATTTAACGCGTCAGTTGGACCGCAATAAATTGCCTGTTATGGGACAGGTTTGGTCGATTGATGCGGTCATGAAAAATGCTTCCACGACGGTTTACGGAAACATTGTGGCCTTGGACGAATCACCCTTGAAGAAAGGTCTTCTCTTTGTGGGAACCGATGATGGGTTAATTCAAATTTCGAATAACGACGGAAAAGATTGGCAAAAAATTGAAGAGGTTGCGGGGGTACCTTCGAAAACCCGTGTAAACATGCTTACAGCATCGAGATTCGACGAAAACACCGTTTACGCAGCATTTAACAACCAGCGAAATGGTGATTTTAAACCCTATCTTTTTAAGTCGACCAATGGCGGTAAAACTTGGGTTGCTATGTCGGGAAATCTTCCGGAGCGAGGGACGGTTTATTGCATTAAACAAGATCATATTGATCCAAATTTATTGTTCGTGGGCACGGAGTTCGGGGCCTATTTCACGTTGGATGATGGTAAAAATTGGACCAAGCTCTCGGGATTACCAACGGTAGCTGTTTATGACCTGGAAATTCAAGAACGTGAAAACGATTTGGTGGCGGCCAGTTTTGGACGTGGATTTTATGTGTTGGATAATTACAGCCCTTTGCGTTCGTTGAATGCTGCTTCCTTGAATAAAAAGGCATGGATGTTTCCCACCAAGGACGCTTTGCTTTATGTTCCAGCAGATCCTCTTGGGTTGGAGGGGACAGGTTTTCAAGGGCATAATTTGTGGTCTGCGAAAAATCCGGCGTTCGGAGCAGTGTTTACCTTGCACCTCAAGGAAGGATTTAGTTCGCTAATATCCAAGCGCCAAGAAAAAGAATTGGGTTTGGAGAAGGAAAAGAAGGAGGTGCTTTATCCGAGCATGGAAGAACTCCGAAAGGAACAGTTGGAGAAATCGCCAATGCTTGTTTGGCTTATCAAAGATTCAATGGGTAATGAAGTGCGAAGGTTTACCTCGCAACCGTCCAAAGGAATCCACCGGGTGGTATGGAATTTAAGGTCCAATCCGGCGGCTTCGGTGAAGGGGGGAGACCATGGGTTTTTGGTCAAAGAAGGATCTTATCGTGTAAGTGTAGTGCGGGTTGGGCAAGAAGGAATAGACACCTTGGTGCTAAACCATACCTTTAACGTGAAGAGCCTCAACCATCAGACCCTTGCGGCTAAAAACCCGAAGGAGCTGAACCAGTTTAGAAAAGAGGTGGCGGAGAGCGATCGGAAATTATCGGGCTTGGGCGAGATATTCAACGAAATTGGTGCACAAGCGGAGTTAATAGAAGGTGTCTTATTGAACTATCCCAATACGGATATGACCTTAATAAAACGCGTTCGATCGTTAATGGAATCCTTAGAAGGTTCCAAGTTACGCATGTATGGCGATGCGTTATTGGCGAAGCATGAGTTTGAAACGCCTCCAAGTGTAGTCGGCCGATTAGAAACGTTGCAGTACACGATTTACAGCAATGCTTCGGGGGTAAGTGCCACACAACGAAAAACCCTGGAGCAGGTGAACACCGCTTACGATAAATTGCGAAAAGAGGCGGATACCATGCTGACAGAATTAAGCTCCCTCGAAAACATCTTGGATCAATACGCCATTCCCTACACACGTTTCCGACGCGGGAATTGGAAGGGGGAATAGGGTTTATTTCTTCTCCAACTCCGAAATTCGAGCTTTCAGTGCTTCTATTTC
>Ga0169931_10005278_pt1 | contig 19733 bp, 21 predicted proteins | sample Kivu_15m_20L_FD_129675 | JGI IMG/M metagenome (GOLD analysis project Ga0169931, IMG submission 129675) | Freshwater microbial communities from Lake Kivu, Western Province, Rwanda to study Microbial Dark Matter (Phase II) - Kivu_15m_20L... | ecosystem: Environmental > Aquatic > Freshwater > Lake... | reverse complement strand
GTTGGCATCGCATTAAATCCAAGGAAGGCAAAGAAAACTAAAATAAGTGAAAGAGCTACTTTACTTGATTTCTTAGCAATCTGCGCTGCTTTCTTGTATGTTGTTGAGAGCATATCTAGAGCAGTTAGACCACGCTCTTTATCAATGATTAGCTCGCTCATTACTTTGCGCAGAGATGCTCTTGCTCTTGAAACAGTATGTCTAACAGCAGATTCTTTAATTCCAAGCTCTGCTGCAATTTCTGCAGTTGATCTGCCTTCCATCTCCCACATCACAAGGGCTGCTCGCTCTGCAGGTGAGAGCATTGCAAGTGCTTGTCTAACAATTACAGCATCATCTGCAGCTGCAATCACGTCGGCGTGGTCCTTGTTATCGACCCAGGTGGACTCGAGCTCGGCGGAGGCATCGTCGAGGAGTACGAGGTTCGGGCGGCGACCTTCGATACGGAAGATATCGATGCAGAGGTTTTCGATTGTGCGGTGCATATAGCCAAGAGCGTGATCAGCGGATTCGAGCTCAGGGGCGGCGAGCATGACCTTGATCAGGGCGTCTTGGATTACTTCTTCAGCGCGAGCGCTGTCTTTCAGGATACGAGAGGCATGGGCAACAAGTTCGCTGCGGTGCTCTGTGTAGAAAGCACCAAGCTCCGCTACGGTCCAGACTTTCAGACCTGCGGAGGCAGATTTTTTGCGTAGTGCCACTTAAAGAGCCCCTTATTTCTATACCGGTTTTTACTACAGAGTCGACCGTCGCCGCCTCTACCCCCTTCTACGAATCTCATGTGAATTTGTCGCGGTCAAGGGACAAAACGGACAAATTGACCAATCCATTACTTGATTCTTGGGATTCTAATCCAGCTTGCCGGGGTATTCATATCCTTCTCATTCAAAAGATAAGGCGAAGGAACAGTCACTCTCTTCGAATCTCCGTTCACATCATTGAACCAAGCGGCCCACATAGAAAAAGTTGAATTTGCACAAACAATCCTTTGGAACTGTGACATCACGTAAAAAGTTTCAAAACTTGCGGTGCCGTTTGGCTCGCGAAAAATAGTTGTCTTCGATCTACCAGAGATGTTTGGAAGCAAATTCGCAACCTTATTAGGCTGATCGGAAAAAATCACAATTTGATCCGATGTATTTACTTCTAAATGTTTAAGACACTCTAAGTAAAAATTCTCAGATAGATTCCCAAATATATGAGGATATTTTAGGTAATCACCCAAGCGAACGTGGAGTGCAACACTGCTTTCTAAGTCCAAATTTCTTAAGGATTCCCTGATTCGTTGTGTAGGCTCGAAATTAAGTTCAAGGTTTCTCAAAAAGCCAAACTTTTCGGCTTTCGACACAATGTCAAAATCATTAAAATACCCATGCAAGGTCGTATCAGAACTTAGTGATTTTAAGGAATGCGATTCCTTATCATCCACAAAGATATTTCGCTTACGGTGGATTATCGAATCACTGATCAATGAATATCCATGAATAAGTTGACTAGCCGTTCTTCTTGGAAGATGTTGGGCAAACTTCGCAATTCTTTCTCCTATAATTTCTACTTTGAATTCAGGAGGCAATAATTGGAAATTTCTTAATTGCAAACGTCTAGTGGCATCAGTGCCAAAAGGTATTCTTGAAACATCTAATGTCATTTGGTTTTGGTCGTTTTGCATACTTACGTAATATCCTGCTGCTAGCTGAAATAGCTGATTTCCAAGACCGCCTTGAATTCGAACCGTTACCAAGTCAAATCCTTTCAACAGTTCCACTTTGTTGTCAATTTTACTCTAAGGTAGAGATATGAATCCACCCAGTATAGGACTAATTGACACGTCCTTCCGACATCATCCACTCAATACTGTACCTGGCAACACTTCGGAATTCATAGAGTGGAATAGGGACAATCCATTTTCTGAAAATCTAGTCTGTTTTACAAATGAAAAAATAATTGATGAGAGTGCATTCCGGATTGCAAAAGAAAGACGTATCGCAATTCTTTACGAATCACTAGATACGATGCGTTGGCTATACGAAAGCACAGAGACTTACATTCCAGAGTACTCAATCTTTTTTACACATGACAAGACATTACTCGACCAATATCCAAACACTCGTTGGATTCCCGGAAATGGCATTTGGGTCGGAAATTCCTACGGCGGAGGGGAGCTTTCGATTTCATCGAAAGATAGAATGACGTCGTTTATAACTTCACTGAAAGAAACAACTGCTCTTCAAAGACTTCGAGTTAGGCTAGCTGAGAAACTCCAGGTCAAATCTGATTATGAAATCGACGTCTTTCTTAGATCGACATACGCCTATGATTATCTTCCAATAAGTCAATGCCTTCAAAGATACCGTTTTAGTTTGATAATTGAGAATACTCAATCTCCTTTGTATTTCACAGAGAAACTTCTTAATTGTTTTGCGACGGGTACCATACCGATATATCTTGGCGCGACCGAGATTGACAAATTTTTTGATATCAATGGAATTATTGTATTTTCGTCGAGAAAACAACTCTTGAATGACATTTTACCTAGATTGTCCGTTGACTTATACTCTTCCAAAATGGAATCAATAGAAACAAACTTCAAATTATGCCAATCCTATAAGTCAATTGAAAAAATTGTATCTTCACATTTAGAAGATTTGCTTCATTGAATGAAATGAATCTCTCATTTTAACGGCTGTTTTGCGTATCAAATACCAAGTAATTAAGGAAGTATCTATCAAACCTCTTTTTAAATTACTAGCGCCTAATTTATCTCCTAATTTCCAAATTGCATGACAAAATTCCCACCAAGTCAAATACGCATCGCGTAAAAATATCGCTTGGAATGAAGAGAGCAACTGGCGCCTTAGCTCCTCTCGGTACCACAGTCGGCCTTCGAGCGGTAGCCTTTCGTATGACTCATCTATTTGAATCATCGCCGCTCTTGCCATATACCTACTTTGCTTTCGAAAGCGATGCAGATTTGCCGCGGTGTTCTCGAAGTACTTATATACGATGATGTCCCACGAAACACCTGAATTGTAGGAAGATAAAACGTGTAATAGGAAGAAGTAGTCATCCAAGACAAAATATCCAGATCTCAACTCGTTTAGCGTACCGACAAATCTGATCTGTTTTTCTTTCAAAAAGTTTGTCCTGTATACGTACCTCCAAAAGCCAACTTGATTCATCATTCTTCTGGATTTTTCTGAACTAAATTCAAATACATTTGAGGCTTCGTTAGAAATGTTATTTCGTACTATTTGGTTAATCTTAGTTGAGGTCACATAGACGTAATTGCAGATTACGAAATCACTATCGAGAGAATTCAACATAGATAAATTGAAAAGAATTAATTCATCATCAGCATCACAGAAAATAACAAATTTGGATTTTACATTTTGCAAACCTAAATTTCTTGCAGATGCTGAACCATTATGCTCTTGCTTCAAAATTGAAACGCGTTTCTCTTGCATGCAAAACTTCTCAACTACTTCGTAGGTTTTGTCAGTTGACCCATCATCAATAACTATGACATCAGCTCCCTGGGATAGAAAAGGCAACAATGACTGCAATGATCTCTCGATTGTTTTCTCGGAGTTGTAGGCGGCGATCACAATGGTCAGGAGTACGTTCATTGTGCAATGCTATTATCTGAGCTCTAAGGGTAGAAGTGGGGACGATGTTCGTCTCTCTTGAAATGGGGCTTTGGTGAGCGTTCCAATTTTGATAACAGCATTTTGCCGACCCGCTTTGACAGTAGACGCAGTCAATACAATTTTAAAGATGCGACCAGATTCAGAGATTGTTGTATCCCAAGATGGCAGAATTCCCGGATTTTACGAAAGTGAGCATTCAATGACTCGGAGTGCTTTACTGGATTTATCGAAGAATGAACCGCGAATTAAATTGAACCTCCGAGACTTGAACCGTGGATTAACTCAACACTTAATTGCCGTTTTCCAAGAATTATTCAAAACAAATGATTCTGTGATTTTTCTCGAAGAAGACATGAGAATTTGTCATGCAGGGATAAATTACTTGGAATCAATAAGGAAGGATACGGGCCTTTCTCACCGAACTTCTTTTTCGACTACCAATCATCCAGTGAGTCGTGACAATGAAGAATTTAGACTTTCTTATTTCCCCGAACAGTGGGGTATTTCAATAAACAAGGAGACATTCGAAGCATTTGTAGAAGAATTTGTGCGAAAGCAAATCGATCGAACCACTGTTCGACACATTATCAATCAAGCGGGCTACGGATTTATTCAAAGGGAGTTTCTTACCGATTTTTGGGTGGAGTTACTCCGCAAAGAAGTGAATGCACCCCACGGTTGGGACGCCACTCTCCAATGGACTTTATGGAAGCATCGAGTACCTTCAAAAGTTTCTCTTAAGAGTCATATAACCGATCACGGTGGTGAAATAGGTTCAATTACTTCTCGAACAGACTTCGTCCCATGCGCCCAAAATAGAAAAGGTGAACATTCGATAAAGAGCCAAGACTTTTGTACCTTTTGTGAGCAGCAAGACGCCGGTAGAAGACGATTCTCTGCATCATCACAGTTTCGAACTCGATTAAAGATTCGTTCTAGAATTAGAAATCTAGTTGAACAACAACGATATAGATGAAGAATATAGGAAATCTTAAGAAGTTTTTTGAACCTTGTGACCAGTCATTTTATGCTCCTAAAACATAGTTCTCACTTCAAAAATTCGAATAGTTCGGGTATATTAGAGGTGTGAAATGCCTTGTAGCTGGCGCTGGAGGATTCATCGGTGGCCATCTTGCACAACAACTGGAAAAGCAAGGTCATGAAGTTACTTGCGTTGATATAAAACCATTTTCAAATTGGTACCAATTATCAGAAACCAGACATAATTTTGTTGCCGACCTCGGACTATTAAACAACGCAGTAAATTATACAGAGGACATCGACTTCGTCTACAACCTCGCCGCTGATATGGGTGGAATGGGCTTCATTGAAAAAAACAAAGCTAAGTGTATGGAGTCAGTCTTGATAAACACACACTTACTCCAAGCTTCAGTAAAAAGTACAGTCAAGAGGTTCTTTTTTTCTTCCACTGCGTGTGTTTACGCGAGCTTTCATCAAAACACATTAGATGTTCTTCCGCTCAAGGAAAGTGACGCATATCCAGCAGATCCTGAAGATGGTTATGGTTGGGAAAAATTGTTCAGCGAGAGAATGTGCCGACATTTTCTAGAGGATTACGGTCTCGAAACTAGGCTAGGTAGATATCACAATGTTTACGGACCATTCGGAACTTACGCAGGTGGCCGTGAAAAAGTTCCCGCAGCAGCCTGTCGGAAAATAATCGAAGCGATTCAGAATAAGAGTTTGCAAGTTGAAATTTGGGGCGATGGAAAGCAATTAAGGTCTTTTACACATATATCGGACTGTATTGATGGAACAATGAGATTAATGGATTCAAATCATGCTGAACCCTTGAATATAGGAAGCAGCGAGATGATCTCAATCAATGATGTCTATCAAACCATTATTGAGGTCAATGGACTCCAAAAGTACTCAATTCAATTTTCTTACAACCCTTACGCCCCACAGGGAGTACGCGGAAGAAGTTCGGACAATACTGAATGTCGGCGAGTACTTGAATGGGAGCCATCAATCAGTTTTCGAACTGGAATCAAAGAAACTTTTCAGTGGATAGCGAAGGAATTAAACTTCTAGAAGATAGGGGAAAGTAATTCTTGACTCTGTCATTATTTGTTTAAATTCAGATGGGACGACCACAACATCACAACTTTGCAATTCACCTATACTGTCAGCGCATTCATAGTTTTTACTTGGTAAAGATTTAATCAAAGGGTCAAAAAGAACAACTTTGTATCCCTTAGAAACCATCAGTTCTGCAATCTTAAGCGTTTGGCTCTCTTCGTATACAAAGGTATTTCTTTTGTAGGTAATTCCCAAAATGCCAACTTTTTTGACATTTGAAAACTCATTGGTTAAGCGTTGACAGACACTTTCAGGTTGTCGCGAATTGATTACCTCAGTAGCTATCGCTAAATCTGCACTGAGATTCATCCGTTTAGATAGAGCGATAAGGGCCTTATTGTCTCGAGGAAAACACGGGCCAGCAAAACCCAAGCCAGGTTTGAGGTACTTTGAGCCAATACGGGAATCCAAACCAAGAGCCTCTGCAACCCTAAGGCGATCTATGTTTGAAAATGCTCCCGCAAGTTCACCAATAAAGTTGGCAAATGAAATCTTCATTGTTACGAAGCAATTAACTAACAGTTTGACTAACTCCGCTTCCTCAAGCGATAGCACCTGAAAGTGCTTTGTGTTGCTTACCATCATCTTCATGACCTCTAGATGTGGTGTCGCTTCATTTGTCTCCTCACAGCCCACAAGGATCATATCTGGATTTCGTAAATTTCTAATTACCGATCCAAGAGCAATAAATTCAGGAGAATAAACAATAGAAATCGTCCTTTCAGATAGATTTTGGCTTCTTTCCCACTCTCGAATTAAAGGAATGAAGATTTCGCGACAAGAACCAGGCATTACGGTACTTACAATTACAATTGTTTTCGGGTCTGAGATTCCTTGAAGAACCTTTAACAAATTCGTAATTGAGTCCTTAAGAAATACGTTTGAAAATTCGAAGTCATTTTTGCTTGGGGTTGGAACAATTAAGTAAAAGATTTGACAATCCGCAAGATCTTTCATCTTTGAAGTGAACTGCAACCTCGATCGATTTCGCTCTAGAGTCAAATCGAGTTCTGGCTCTATTGAAGTGGATCTATTGTCAACTAAGTTTTGAACGTGTTCTAAATTAACGTCAAAACCGACAGTTTCATAACCTGTGTCAGCTAACATTGCTGCGAGCGGCAAACCCAGTTTGCCGAGTCCGACCACGCCTATTTTTTTCACATTTTTACACTAGCACAGATTCGTATCGAATATAGCGTGGAAAATACGTGGGCCCACTCGGGATCGAACCGAGGACCCACGGATTAAAAGTCCGTTGCTCTACCTACTGAGCTATAGGCCCCGAGAATTACAATTACTAATATACCGCCTAACTTTACTAGTAACTAACTACGGTTGGAATTTGAGGGAGTGGAAAAATCAACTTTGAGCCATGTCCTGGAGATTGAGACAATTTTTGAATGATAGATTCCCGGAAGTGCCAAGGCAAAACTAGCGCAGCTATTGGAAAAGTGGTTTCAACTAGAGCTTCTTGCTCGCTAACAATCTTTATTTTTGTTCCTGGCGTAACTTTGCCAAACTTTTTATTATTAATCTCGCCTATGCAGTCTAAGTACTCTGAATCTATCGAGCAAACTTGGAGAAGAACATTTCCTTTCGTTGAAGCACCGAGCCCAATCAATCGATAGTCTAGATCTTTAAATTTGGAGAGTAGAGAAATAAGTTGGAAACGAAAATTTTCTATTGCCTCATTGAAGAGACATAAACCGTCATTTGAGATTGAGTTTAGGTGGGCCTCTTGCTCGAGCAGAAAAGAGACGTAAGGGGAGACAGGTCTAGAGCCCACATTTCTTTTTTGTATGAAAACTCTAAAACTTCCTCCATTTACATCATTAAGAGTGACATCAAAATTCTCAAGACTGGAAACTTTACAAAGCTGATTAAGATCGCTTAATGTCAAATATAGAAGATGTTCGTGACAAATTGTGTCAAACCCTAAAGTCCCAATCATGGTTGGAAGGTAGCTCTGTTCAAGAACCCAAATCCCATCTGCAGCTAATGTGGCTTCAATATCTAACACAAATCTAACAGGATCTTCCAAATCATAAAATACCGAAAAGCTTGTTATAACTCTTGCTGGATTCTTTACATTTGAGAAATAGACTTCTTTTGAAAAAAACGACTCAAGCTTAATAACTGAGCTTGGATAATAATCTGAGACAGAAGCTACTAATGGGTCAATTCCAACTAGTGTAATTCCAGGAGTTTTGTATCCACTCAAAAGTGTTCCATCATTGCTTGCAATATCTAGGACTACATCTCCAGTGGAGAGTTTTTGAAATCTTTCAAAATTATTTGATGCAGATAAAAGATGACGCTTCATCGAGCCATTTAGATGAGACTCGTAACCATAGCTATCCCTATATAAATTCTCGATAGGCTGGGAATCCCTTAATTGAACTAATCCACAATCTTGACACTTTGCTAATGCAAGCTCAGCTTTGATTACTTCCTCGTCAGGTTCTGGAAAGTAGCCAGTCATATAAAGATCACCAAAGTCCACAAAGATCTTAAGGTCACTCGAAAGACATATACGACAATTAGTTTTCATTTACCCCCTGTAAATTACTGTGCTAACCCTAGTATTTGACTGTTTTCATCCCAAAGCGACCTCGCCGAGTTTTGATAGTAGGTGCACGCGGTCAGGATGGCCGGATTATGTCAAGGTTACTGCTGAGTAAGAATTTTGATGTATTTGGAGTGACGAAGCAGCAGTCAAAATCAGGTAAAGTTGAAGAGGGTTTTACTGAAATTCGGGGAGATCTCTCCGAACCTGAGGTATTTTCAGAAGTGATGAACGCAGTAACACCAGACTATATTCTACATTTCGGAGCGGTCCACTCTAACTCGAGAGAAATGCAAGCCCTAGAAATGACCCGCTCAAATGAAATGTTTCGATGCCATGTTGATGTAACCCGAAATGTGCTTGACTGGCAGAAAAGTCACTCTTGCAGTTCCCTGATTGTGATAAGTTCACTGATATTTACGCCAAAGTTTCCCCAAGAAGAGATTTCTCTAACGCACTCTCATGAACCTCAAAACGAATATGGAAAAACAAAATTGGAGGCCCTGAAACTGATCCTCAATTATCGGAAACAGTTCGGAATCAATACTGCAGGCTTAGTACTTTTCAATCATAGTTCTGAATTTACCAAGCCCAAATTCTTAATTCCGACAATTGCATCTAAAATAGCAAGTGCGAAAAAAACCAATCAGACTTTTAAAGTCTTACAATCTCAACAGTTGATTGATATCTCAACTTCACATAGCTTCTGCAATGGCTTTCTAAAGATGATTGAAGGTGGAGTCTGTGAGGATATGATATTTTCTTCAGGCAAAATGAATACAGTAAAGTCTCTCTATTTAGAAGCTATTTCGAGAATTGATCCAAACCTAATTCTAAGATTCGAGTTCGAGGAGTCAGGAGCGAATCTTCCAAGCATGTTTGGAAACATCGATAAAACCCGCGCTTTGCTGGATTGGGAGGGCGGTGGTGATCCTGTTCAAATCATTGAAAAAATATTTCATAGTCAGCAGGGAAAGTAAGTCTGAGTTTCTGTTTTTCCAGATTCTATTAGCCTTTCTGTGCGGCATTTTTGCATTCTATTGGTTAAATCCTAATTCACGAGGAGCTCATTTTGCCCGAGTCGGAACATTTACTCTCCAGTAATCAAACTGATACTCCCAATTTTCGCTTTTATTTTTTGTTTGGGTCTTGTATACCTGACTTTTCGAATATCTACCAGAATTGAAAATATGACTCGATAGAAATTTAATGTGGGAAAACTGACGCCGGTCGTGATTTTTATTTCCTTTGTTGCAGTTCCATATTTCTTTGCCTACTTTGGCAACTCTCTATTATCTGATCTTTACTATCAAATATTTCGCGTAAGCAATCTTGAACCGACATTTGCCGACCTACGAACCATTCTCTATAGAATCTCTTGTAAAGGTATTGATGGATTAGGAGATGTTATTTCTTGTGATCCTAGAAAAGAAACTACTATTTGGAATTACCCCACAATATTGTTAAGTTTGCGCGGTTTTGGGTTAGGTATCGAGCATTTATTCATCTTAGCTCTGATATTCACTGCCACAATTGCATTAGCATCTTTTTTGATATCAAAGGACTTAGAGAATCAGGGCCGGATACTATTTTCGTTAGTAATATTCTCTCCCCCAGTGCTATTGTGTTTTGATAGAATGAATTTTGATTTGCTTATCACTTCTCTCGTAATCATTGCAACCAAGCTTGTTACAAAATCTCAACACCATGTCATGGCTTTGCCAATAGCTCTGTGCTTTCTCAGCCTGGCCGCCATCCTAAAATTTTATGCATTCCCCATACTGATTATTGTAACTTTCTACTGTTTTAAAAGGAAGAAAAAACTTTTCCTCAGTTTGATAGTTAGTCTTTGTACGTTTGCAGCCATTGCATCTGATTTACCTTCTGTAAGAGAGTACATTGGCACAGATATACGAGGCTCGGTTGGATTCAGCGTACTTAGCTCAATTTTAAATGGTTCGTCAGCAGCTTCTGTAGATTTTCTCTCTGCTGGGCTTATCTTGGCCATAATTCTCATATTAGCGCTCTCTACTCTGTACTTAATCTATATTGGATTACCCTCTGCTGTGCCCGAGAAAAACTTGACATCTATTTCTCTTTCAATTCTCTTTTTATTGCCTTGGCTAACAACTTCGAGCTATTACTATCGCACCGTAACTATTGTTTTTCTTATGCCATTGATCCTTACGAAATTTAGCCGAAAATTCGAAAAGGTAATAATATTTTTAGGAGTCTGTTCACTCTATTTCTCACCTGTTAGTTTGGCTCTTATCCAGAATATCTTTTTAACTCCATTGGTTTCAATGCAGATCATAAGCTTGTTATTAGTAATTTGTTCTTATCAACGACGCCGAGGGAAAGAGATAGATGGATAGACTTTTGATTTTTCTCCCTACCTTAAATGAGTCAAAGAGTGCTCCTGCTTTGGTCAACGAAATCAACAATTTAGCTCAAGTGAATTTTCTTATTGTTGATGATGGTTCAAAAGATGGCACTTATGAAGAATTATTGAGTCTTAAATTGGATAACCTTGAAATTATTCAACGTGGCAAGCGCCTTGGAATTGGTAGTGCCCATTCTCTTGCAATTAGATTTGCTATGAAGAAATCATTTAATTTTCTCTTGACAATGGATGCGGATGGTACGCATAGAGTTGAAGACGTGCTCAAGATTATTAATATCCGTGATCAGGCTGATTTAATAGTTGACTCTCGATTTGCGGAGGGGGCCGAAATCATGAACTGGCCTTTGTTAAGACTTTTACTGACTCGCAGTGCTCATCTTGTTACTAGGTTAGGGCTTGGTCTAGATTACGACTGCTCGTCTGGTCTAAGGTGCTATCGATTGAGCGCATTTGAAAGAGAGTTGATTGATAAATTTGATTCAACTGGTTACGAATTCTTCTTTAAGACGATTCACTTAATAGCGCGTCGCAAGAAATCCATTTTAGATTTCCCCGTAACACTTGAAGCGCGAGTCCTTGGAAATTCTAAGATGACAATCTTTCAGGCATTAAAGTCCATTTCAGTTCTAATTGTTGAAGTGTTCAAATACAGACTTGATGACATCATCCGTCGATTTTGAGAATTTTCCTGATTCGCTACACTTTAACCTCCCTAGTCCCCATCGTCTAGGGGCCTAGGACATCGCCCTTTCACGGCGGTAACACGGGTTCAAATCCCGTTGGGGACGCGATTCAACTAATCTGCATAATTGTTGAATCCAGTTTGGCCCAGTAGCGCAGTTGGTTAGCGCGCCGCCCTGTCACGGCGGAGGTCGCGGGTTCAAGTCCCGTCTGGGTCGCTAACTCTTTTCGGCTGGGTAGCTCAGTTGGTACGAGCGTGCGACTGAAAATCGTGAGGTCGACGGTTCGATCCCGTCCCCAGCCACACAGTTTACAGAATATTGCGTAACCTTGTCGCAAATGTTCTCAATAAGTTATACGGATAAATCTGGAACCGACGGCACAGGGGCTCAAGTTCTTCGCTATGCGGTCAGCTACTCGATTTGCAAAGAATTCTCCATGCGATGGAACCACATTCCCATCACAACAATTGATGATAATCCAGGAGACAATTTCTCAGGGCTAGAAAAGAAAAAACAATATCTCGAGAAATTGAATTTAAGACTACGTCCAGACGACTCGCTGCAGTTTTCACCTCCTATTCAATACACAATCAAAAAAACTCTGCGATTCTCTCAACTAGAATTTATATTGCGAGTCTGCAGATTATTCAATTTCATTCCGCCAAGAATTTCCATTTCTCTTTACCGACCACAATCCTATGTATCAATTCTGGACTACAATCTTGAATCCTACTTTTCTGCCATTCGGAAGAAATTCCATATAGCCAAGTCAAAGTCGAGTCAAATAAAGATTGTGGTACATATTCGAGGTGCACTACGGACAAATCGAAGAACGAGTCCAGCAATATTGCACAATATCTTACGTGAACTTCAAAAAGAATTGGAAGTAATTCCCAGAGAATTTGCAATTCTAATAATTACTGATCTGCCTCGATTTTCCCATCCATGGAAAGTTAAGGAGGGGAATGACCCTGGCACCTTTCAATATTGGAGTGACCTAGGTTTAATAAACGAAATGGGCTACATTTTGCTAGATTCGTTTGATTTCGAAACTCAATTCGCCGATATCTCAAACCTTTCCATTGAGCGTGAGCTGGATCCCGTCGAAAGTTGGGAAATGATGTCTGACGCCGATCTGCTCATCGGTTGTGACTCAAGCGTTAGCATCATCGGCGGATACTTAAATGAAACAGGTGTAAAGCTCTTTCCTGGAAGTTTGAATTCCACACTGCCAGGAACTTGGTTCAGTTATGATCATCAGTTACCAGAGAGTGAACTCGATTTAACTAAAATTCTAGATGCGCTGGTAGCGTTGAAGGTTCTATGAATATGGAAAACTTTGAAAATCAAAGCGTCAGAAATACTTTTTCTATACATGAAGCCGTGTCAGAAATACTCTCTTTACATGATTTCAAACTTGCTTCATTTCAAAAAGTCAAGGTCGACGTTGGCTTATCCTTCAATGCTCCGATGATACGAAATTGGATTTCGAACGAGAAAAATCTTCTTGCATTTGGATTCGAACCTAGTCCGAAGAATTTTCAATCTTTAATGTCACTTCAAGGTGTTACTAAAGTGTCAGAACGCATGATTGTGCTTCGCAATGGCTCGAGCTTAGCCTTCATGATAAATGTTGGTCTGAGTTCAAATAGCTATAGTCCAAATATGGTACTTTTTGAAACGATTAAGGATTCTGGGGCCTCTTCGCTGCACCGGCCGATTTCTTTTGAATACAGCAGTGCCACTCCCTCAATTACGGTTTGGGCTCTAGATGAGTTTTTACTTACACTCATGCAGGACACAGATTTTTTTATTGATCATATCAAGATTGATACCCAAGGTCACGATTACATGGTGATAAAAGGGGCAGGACAAGTTCTGAAAAGAACATTTTTCATCACAGCTGAAATAAGTGTGGGTAGTGATTATGAAGTGGATTCTGCTGATGTGAGTAATCTCTTAGAATTGCTAAACATTCTTGGGTTCGCGAAGATCTCCTATTTTAGTGCACGTAAATTGATTGGTCGATTGCTTCGTCTAAGATATCTCAATATGGTCTTCGACCGCATAAAAAAAGTTCTTCATTCCGAAAAAGGATTTACTTTACTCGAAGTCAGCGATAAGCCTTTCGCATTAATGCGTCCTTATTTTTCAACGCATAGTTGGATTAAATTCACCGACTCTACATTTGTGAATGTACTTTTAATCAAGGCTCATCCAAAGAAAACTTTTCGCATTTTTCAAAGAGGCTGATTTGCAAAGTAAGTCTGCCTGGAGCTGCAAGTCAACGTTGTTTTAAAGCTTGGCGAACCCACGAAATACTATTGATAACTCTTTGCAGAGCACATACGACTTGTTAATACTCATCTTCATTTAGGTTACGAGCTTCGAGTCTTCTTTTAAAAACCCTGCTTGACCATTTTTCACTTACTTAGTCGGAAGAAAGAGGATTACAAAAAATAAACTTGTCGCAGGTTGGTAGGGCGTGGATCAATAATGCCTCGAAGTACTAAAGGTAAAGCATACTTCGATTTCCTGGTCATACGAAAGTCATGTTTCTGTTGAACATGACCACGCCCAACCTGAAAATCTTGATTGACATTTATATCAACATCGTTTTTACTCAAATTGTAAACTAATACTTTTCCCAATTCAGTAAGCATAAGTCTTCTGGAGTTCTTGGAATCTTCGACAGCGGCTCAACAACGTCGCGCCGTTGACCACGTTGAATATTTGAGAAGAAACGAAGAAATACTTTTTTGGATTTCAAAAAACTGAATTTACTCATATTCCTACACTTGGCCTTTCTTGCTTCATCTTTCATTTCAATTCTTTGACGAACCAGAAATCTCCACCACTCAACGATGTGTCTATTAAATTAAACCCTGCACCTAAAACTATCTCCATAATTGTACCTTTATTTACTCCATGATTATGCTCAACACAAATGAATTGAATATCAAATTTAGTAAATGGAAAATTCGCAATAATTTCTATCTCGGACCCTTCTGTATCAATAGACAGAAAATCTATTTTTCTCGGGGCATCGTGATTATCCAGGAATTCTTCTAGCGTTAAGGTTTCTACTTCAATTATTTTAAACCCCTCTCTACGAGTTTTTGAATGCATATCCGAATCTAAGTACTTCTCCAAGGTTGATAAACCTAATCGTGTTTGGTCATTCACTTGAAGAAAACGAGCCGTGTATGGAGGCGAGTCAGATAAATTTGAATTTCTCTCTCCTATAATTGCTCCGTTGAAACACGGATTATTCCGTTTTCTAAGGCATTGCGCCTGCAAGTCCGGATTTGCTTCGGCAAGTAGACCCCTCCAACCGAAGTAAGTTTCGAGAATAAAAGTATTGCTCGCTGTAAATCCATCCATAGCTCCGAATTCGACAAAGAATCCTGAACTTCCACTTATCAAGTAAGCAACAAATTCTTCATCCATTTCAGACTTTGAGTTCAAAAATGGAATAATATCCGACCAAGTAACTTCCCGTTCAAGAGCCGCCGCAATTGTTAAAAGTCTTGACATGCGCGGAAACTCGCGTGCAAAAAGTTTAGCTTTGTACCATCCCACAAATAGAGATATGTTGGACAAGGTTCCAAATACTCGTCTATATCTATTCTTAAGTTTTTGAGACACGTGCTCAGTGAGAGAACGAACCCGTGTAAGGAAAGATTCAGCCATCTAAATTGCTCCTTTACCGATTAAAGAGAGCGAAATCTGCGCCTTAAGAGATTCAATTAATTCCAATACTCGACTTATTTCAGCTCGAATCTCTTCGTTCTGTTGATGTATATTTTCTAAGTGATCGGCAATTCGATTTGACTTGAAATTTGTCCATTTGAGAGACAGGTTTGAATCATATAAGGGGTCACTAAGAATAAATGAGTCGCATATTGGATAGGTATGTGCAATCAGCGATTCAAAGAAACGGAAAGTTGAACCCGAGTAGTTTCCAGGAGGGCACAAAGCGTATCTTGACTTCAATACCAATTCAAAAAATTCTTGTTGTTTCAGAGAATTCTGTCCCTCATTATACTTTTCATTTATCAAGATTTTGGTCTCAAGGGCCTTTTCAAAATCCCCTTCTTGAGCCTCCTCTAGCATGATTCGTCTATCTAAGGAACCGATTTGCCCAAGAAATACTAGATCCAATTTCTTTTTGAATTCCCCCTCCTTAACTCTGAGAGCAAAATCAAACAAGCTCTCATCACTTTGCAAGTGAAATGTTTTGGCATAAATTTGAGCGAAACCGGAGTTATATCCCTGAGGAATTACATGGATCGGCTTTCGCAATATTGATGACAATATCGTGATTAACAATTGACATAGAGTTAAGTACACGCCGCTTGCAAATGCTTTTGGGAATAAATAGGCAAGATTTCTGGCAGAGCATACCCTTTTTGACTTTGCTAGGAAAAGACAAACCTTTTTTCTAATCTTTCGGATGCGCCCTAGTGGATAGTTTCTAACGATCACCTTAATCCTTGAATTGAATAAAGCAAAAAAACTCAATTTGAGATTATATGTCTCATCTGAAAGAATAAAAAGGACAATACTATTACGCGGAAATTTCCGTAGTGCCTTAAAGTTCTTAACAGATGTATCCGTTAAGACTAGTGCAGATTGCCGTTCTTGTGCGTTGATTAATTGTAAGTCTCTCTCCTGGGGACCTGAATAAATAAGCAACTTAAATTCACGCTTTAAGTACTCGTTTTCAAGTAATCTTTTTTCGGTTTGATTTGCATCAGGCAACCACCAACCTGTTCTAAGACTCATATTCAACACGAACTTTCAAGAGTTTCTGCAAAATAAGGATCATTTCTGCGGCGAATAAAGCTATAAGCATTATGCAAATTAGGTTATTTGCAAAGTAGGTAGCTACAGCAATCACCTGAAATTGTAAACCGATAATCGCAATCACAAGAAGTATTTTGTTCGCATTCATACCCATGTTCGCCAAGCGGTGAGAAATATGATCTAAACCACCCTGTAAAGGAGAGCGCCCATTGCGCAATCGACATATTAAAACTGTGCAAGTGTCCAAAATCGGAAGTGCTAAAAACAATAAAGGCACGCAAAGTGAAACAAATTTGGACGGTGCAACTGGATCAATACGAACAGCTAGAGAAGCCAGGAGCATGCCAACAAAAAGCGCTCCAGCATCACCCATGTATACGCGGGCGGGTCTTCGATTCCAATAAAAGAAACCAAGTAAAGCCCCAATTAAAATAACATTAACGGCCATGATGTACTCCTGTCCTGTCAGAGCGGAGTACGTTGCCATCCCGATGGCGGTGACTGTTGTGGCAATTGCGGCCCCACCATCGTAGTTGTCAAAAAAGTTTACGGCGTTGGTGATACCAACAACCCAAATGATTGTTAATAAGATATTCAAGCTTTCACTATTCGTAATATTGCCCGATGTACTTCCGAATGTGATTGAAATTGAGCAAACTAGTCCAAGAATAATTTGAATTATAAGTCTGAATTGGGGAGATAGATTTTTCAGGTCGTCCCACAATCCTACCAATGCCATAATAAGACAGGGGGCTAGAAGGTTGGCTGAATCCTCCAATATTGACAATGATGGCGATACGAAGTAAATCCCAAGGGAAATGCAAATTAAGAATGCAATAATCAATCCCATTCCACCTAAATACGGAACCGGACTTCTCTGTAATTTGCGTGAACCATCGGGTAAATCCAAAATATTGAGATGAAGCGCAAGTTTTCGCATTATCCCTACTAACAACAAAGACAAAATGAAAGCAAATGTAAAACCGAGTATTACTTGGATGAAATTCATCCTCATTGAGAACCTACTGTAGATAAGTACATGTCCATCAGAATCTCGTGGATTCCATATTGTGGTTTCCAATTTGTCAAAGCTCTTAATTTTGATGTATCAGGAATTCGCCTTGAGATGTCCTCGAAGCCATTACTTTTGAGAACTTCATAATCCACGAACTCTATTTTCGAAGAAGAAGATGTAATTCTTATTATCAGCTTCGCCAGATCAAGGACCGTTATCTCATCCTCTCCTCCAATATTGAATGCTTCTCCAAAACCATTTTCTGAATCCCATAGCCCGAGAGTTGCGCTAATTGCATCTGAAACATGACAAAAAATTCTTCTTTGAGTACCGTCTCCATAGACCGTTAACGGATCGTGATTGAAAGCGGATTGAAAAAATCGCGGTATAACCATTCCGTAAGCAGGACTTTGACGTGGCCCGACTGTATTAAAGAATCTCGCAATTTTTACCTTCAAAGCATATTTCTGGTGCAACGCATGTGCATAAGACTCATCTATTGCTTTGGCTTCTGAGTATGTCCATCTCGATAAAAGTGGGGAACCAAGTATTCTGTCAGAATCTTCTGAAAGAGGACCCGAAGAATTCTTTCCGTAGACTTCGCTCGTACTTGCGAGCAGAACGGAAACGTTAGATTTCAATGCAGCATCTAGAACATTTTCTGTACCTTGTATATTGGTTTTTATCGAACCAATTGGATCCCTTAAAATCTTTTGGACTCCGACTGCAGCGGCCATATGGAAACAGCCGTCTACTTGGCTCATTAATTCATCAACCAATTTCCCGTCCAAGATGTTTCCATTGATGAGAGATAGCTCAGTTGAAGTTTGACTGTGCTCTAGGTTACTTCGATTGCCTGTTGAGAAATCATCCAGAACTACAACTTTGTCGCCACGTGACAGCAGCGCGTCAACAAGATGGGAGCCAATGAAACCAGCTCCTCCAGTAACGAGATATCTCATCGATTTCTAAGCCGAACCCGATTTGCGACGAAACATCTTGGGAGCATTACCGCCTGATTGGCCGCCAGAAATCTTTGAGCCGCCGAGGGAATTGCTGTTACGAATGCCAGTACCTTGTTTCTTTTTCTCTAGAGCTTCGCGAAACTTCGCTTTAGGGTCAGTTGAATCTTGAGAAGTCTCTTGCTTTTCGTCAGACATTAATTCCCCCGATTTGAGTCGCTGCCAAGAAGTGATTGGACTTCTGATTTTCTGTATCGTCTATGTCCGCCGAGTGTACGGATAGCCGTTAGCTTGCCGGCCTTCGCCCATCGGGTTACGGTTTTGGGATCAACGCGAAAGAGCTTGGCGACTTCGGCCGGAGTGAGCAGAACTTCTTGCTCAGTCGGTTTATGCATACTCACGTCGAATGTCCCTTTCGCACCTTTTGAGAGGAAAGTATTACAGTGTCTAGGCGTGATTACAAGGGTTCTGAGCTACATAGCCTGTTCTAGCACAGCGACTTTCCGCCAACGGGTCACAAGGGCCTCGTAGCCCTGGCCAGCCATAGCCCCATCGCCGTTTGATAAACCTTGAAGTGAAAGCGTGACATCTTCTATCGAACGATCTGCTTCAAGACCGGATTCGCCGTCGTCGGCAAGAGCTTTTTCTAAATAAAGGGCGAGTCCACCGTAATCACATTCGAGAATGGATTCGGGGTGGAAGACATTAAGCCAATTTAGTACTTGGGCTATCTCATCTTCGACGGGGCCGGGGCCAAAAGCTTGTTTAACAATCTTGTGTGTTGTCATGCATCGTGTCTTGGCTTGAGAAATATCGGTACGCATGATGGTGAATGGACCATCGGCATTGTTTCCACGGAGTCTTTCATCGGGGGTGAAGAGTGAGAACCAACGTGGTGGGATGATCCACGTTTCAGAAATGATATGAGGAATACGATTTTCTAAACCATCGGTGTTTTCAGTAATTACTTCAGTAAGACTTTCTGGCATAAAGAAAGGTAGGACGCTAGTGGGAAGTGAGTTCTTGAAATCTTCGACAGCGGCCCAACAACGTCGCGCTGTTGACCACGGCGAGACATAACGCTTGCCATCATGATCAATGATGTGAGCGCCATCCGCTTTTAGTGTTGGTGGTTCAGAGAGAATGGTGCGTTGTAATGCACGAAGTTGTTCTTCACGACTGGTATAAGTTTCGATGGGAATTGATGACCACCGTAATTGGTCGGCAGGTGAGAAACTAGAAAGCGGTTCGTAGATTCGAAGAGAGGCGACGTACGGGGTTGGGCGCATGGTTAGTGCCCCTTACTTACGTGGGATGTAGTTGCCTTCTGCGTACGGATCGAAGTCATCATCGTTACCGTTTTTATCAACTTCGCCATGAAGCTCTTTAGCGAGGCTTTCGATATCAAAATCTTGTAAGTGGTATTTAAGATCGCGTGCGACTTTAGTCTGTTTAGCTTTTGAACGGCCACGCCCCATAGCGAGCCCTCCCAACCTTAGGTCTTCTGTGATATCCCAACCCTACCTCGCGCCCTAAATAGGCGC